>ENA-OZFX01000107-OZFX01000107.1-human-gut-metagenome-genome-assembly--contig:-NODE-107-length-46984-cov-20.770163_pt1 | contig 46984 bp, 49 predicted proteins | sample MGYA00244651_ERZ653648 | MGnify/ENA primary metagenome ERZ653648 (study PRJEB26926, sample SAMN06164910) | human gut metagenome | biome: ENVO:00009003; feature: ENVO:2100002; material: ENVO:00002003...
CCTGAAAGTATATCATATAGCCTATCAGTCCCAGAAAAACCGCCAGGAATATATATGTTGAGACAAGAATTCCGGTATTGGCCGGATTATGCTTTTTTCTGTTCTTTGGATTCTGCTTCATCACCTTCATTCTCCTTTACAAGAATAAATACTGCCTGGACAATCGCGAACATAAGTATCGAACACAGGATTGAACTTCCGCCGTAACTCACAAACGGAAGTGTGACTCCGGTCGACGGTATAAATTTCGTGACTCCGCCGATTGTCAGGAAACACTGGAATATATACATAGTCGAAAATCCGACTGCTACAAGCTTATAAAAAATATCACGGCTTCTTGTCGCCACACGCATCATTGACATATAACTGCCAAAACATATCAGGATTACGCATATAGCAAATATCATACCAAATTCTTCCGACATCGCAGCGAACACAAAATCCTTAACAGCTACGGGAATTGTATTCGGAAGTCCCTGATAAAGCCCCATTCCGAACAATCCGCCCGTTCCTATCGCAAAAAGTGACTGTGTAATCTGGTATCCGCCTTTATCGATAATGCTCCACGGATCCCTCCATGCATACACTCTTGTACGTACATGTGAGAAGACTTTATATGCAAACACCGCTGCACCGCATCCGGTCAGAAGACCAGCAATAAGATATCGTATTTTACCAGTTCCGACGTACAGCATAACAATGTATACAACGAAGAATATCAATGCAGTTCCAAGGTCGTTCGACGCGACAAGAACAAGGACATGAAACGCTGCAATGGCTGCAGAAGCAACAACTTTGCCGAATGTTCTCGCTCTCCATAACATTGCTGCGACAAAAAGGACATATATTAACTTAACAAATTCCGAAGGCTGGAATGAAAAACCGGCAATATCGACGGAAATCTGCGCACCCCATGTGGTTTTTCCGAGCACAAGCGTTATGCCAAGCATTAGAATTCCTATAACCGCAAACAGATATTTCATCTTCACGATGGTATGCCTCTTCCTCATGAAACGCGGGACAAAGAAGCCTATGACCGTTCCGATAAGGACAATAACAAACTGTTTGAAAGCACTTGACGGAGCAAGCCTCTCAACCATGACAAATCCGAGCATCATAAGCATTGACATATTATTGACAATCTGTATTGAACAATCCGGATAAATCAGTCTGTACAAAACTATAAAAAGGATCAGGTATACAAATTCCAGCAAAAAGAACACCAATGTGTTTACCGACCATTTATAATACATACATGTCACAGAACATATTGTGAATATCACAAACATGATTACGTTCTGGACAACCGCCCTTTTCTTTAATTTGTCCGCATCCTTAACCCGCATCATAAGGAAGCCGAACAATGTATAAAACAACATTAAAAAAATCAAAATGTATTTGGATAGATTAATAAGTATTGTTGCCATATCACTCTACTCCTTTGGTAAAATGTCCTCTGGTAAAGCTGCCTTTTGCCGGTGCTTCCGCCTTTACTTCCTGTATGATCCGGCGTACGTCATTTGCATTTTCGCTGCAAAACGCACAGCTTATATGTAAAGGATCAATATCTTCTATCTCCGCTGACCGGTCTGCAATATACATCGGCACACTATTATATATAATATTATAGCAATGCCTGCAGCATGCAAGATAAGTAAGATTTGCGTTTTTGCGATCCTTAAAAGTGCCAAATTCCGGATTCGGTCCATGACAGGACGTATAATTACAGTCTATGCATCCCGCACTTACCATAAGCGGTATTCTTGAGTACACCATAAGTTCGGCATCCGGAATATTAATATGCTTTATCTCTCCCCTGTTAAGTTCTATCGGAATTGTTATCTCATCAAATCCGTTGTCTGACAGAACTTCTGCAGCGATATTGTTAAATGCATATACTGTATAATCAGCTACATATTTGCAGTCAAATCCATGTCCGCGTAAAAAAACGTATTCCGCTATATTTCTTATAAGAAATCCATCTGCCGAAAGAGCTTTAAGCCTGTCAATATATTCCTCTTCAAAATAACCGTTGTAACCCTTTCTGAACACTCTCGGAGCCGCCATAAAAAACTCCGTTTTCGCAGCCGCACAAGCCTTTCTGATACGCAATATCTGATCCATATCCATAATCTCACTCTCGATATAAATCCTGTCGGTCTTACATTCGATGGCTGCCTCGGCCTGTTCATAGGTCATCACGCGCGCTGACAAAAATCTTCTGTCATGTGCTTTGCTTTTTCTTCCTGTGTACTCTGTCGCACGCGCCGGTGCCACACGCTTATATAAAGATGTTATTTCTCCGGTAAGTGCCTCTGCTCCCGCACGTCTGAGTTCATTCAGGCTTTTGTTCGGTATAAATATGTTGTCCTGCATATCCACATCAGCGTTAGCCGCGCGATAACATGTATTACCGAATCTGGATATCTGCTTCTTAATGTCTTCAAGGCTCATTGGCCTGTTGGATGCAGTCTGCACAATATCACCGCTTACCGAAACGGAAACATCCCCGGTCGAAAGTTTCATTACTGCCGGGCGGCCAGGTTCAAGTTCCAGCCCGATATTAATATCTTTCCTGATATCTTCAAAATCAGCTGCCGCACCATTGCTGCCCTGGCTTCTTTTCATCCCGGCAATCATCTCCCGGCCGTTATGACGTACATAATATCCGTTCGTCATTCCTCCTCTGTCAAAAAGATTGTTAAGATAATCTATGTCCTCACGTCTGACTCTGTAATTTTCTCTGTTATTAATGCATTCATCGACATAATGCCTGTACACGCCCGTCACGCCTGCCGCATATGATGCACTCTTCATTCTGCCCTCTATCTTAAGCGAATATACTCCTGCATCAAGAATATCCGGAAGTATATCAAGGGTGCACAAATCCCTGAGACTTAACAGAGGAGCTTTGATTTTATTCTTCTCATATTCAAGCCTGCATGTTCCGGCGCACCTGCCTCGGTTGCCACTTCTTCCTCCAAGGAAGCTGCTCATAAAACACTGTCCAGAATATGCATAACACAAAGCGCCGTGCACAAAACACTCAATTTCCATCGGAGTGTCCTTGCCCACGGTATCAGCATGTTCTCTTAATCTTCTTATATCACTGAGACTCAATTCCCTGGCCGGAACAATTCTCGTAACATTATAACGGCTTAAGAAATCAATATATTCCGGTTCTGTGATAGTCATCTGGGTACTGGCATGAATGTCCAGTCCCGGAAAATTATCATTAATAAACTTCATAACCCCGTAATCCTGAACAATAACAGCGTCCAGTCCCGCCTCATATAAAGGCAGGATATACTCATACAAACCGTCCTCTATCTCCCTGTTCTTAAGCAGTGTATTAACGGTAAGATAAACCTTCCTGTCAAATATATGGGCATAATCTATAGCCCTTAAAAGTTCTTCATTATTAAGATTACCGGCATAAGCCCTCGCTCCGAACTGCGTTCCGCCCAAATAAACCGCATCTGCACCGGCATTGACCACCGCTTTGAAAATATCGTAACTTCCCGCAGGTGCAAGTACTTCTGCCATTAAATTCTTATTACTCATATTAAAATACTCTATTTATCAGCATTATTAAGTTCTGTTTCAAGCCTTACGATTGTTCTCTGATTCTCAACAATCTCCGCCTTAAGTTTCTCAATTTCCTGATTGGCAGCGTCAAGCTTAATCTGCTTGGAGATACCGTCATGTTTAAGGTTATATATCTGCTTATCCTTATCGCTCATGTCCGATTCTTTCTCATCTGCTGCCTTCTTAGCCTTAAAATAATCATCAGCTATGTTAAGTTCTATCATAACGGCCTGCATATCAGGCGTCTGACGTCTGTATACATCGGATTTCCTGAAATCGGAAATCTTGCCGTTAATGTATGCGGCAACCTTCTGAAGATATTCCTCGCTCTCATAGCCGCTTAATGTGTATGTTCTGTTTCCTATTGTTACTTCCGTTTCATTCTTGGCCGACAATGTATTTTCTCCTTCTCTTATGGATAATATATATGTAAAATTGTACCACACAAACCGCATTATGTCAAAAGGGTGTCGGCCGGTACATTGACGAAATACCGCTATTGAATTATCCTTGATTTTTGCTTATAATACTGAATGTTTGCGGGGTTACCCGGATTGGAGATTATAATATGACAATTGAACTTAATATGTACCAGACTCTGGCGATGGCTGTCATTGTCCTTGTTTTTGGTACTTTCCTTAAATATAGAATTAAATTTCTTGAGAAATTCTGTATACCGTCCCCGGTTATAGGCGGGATTATATTCGCTATACTTACATGTGTGTGCTATAGCACCGGTATTGCAACCTTTGTATTTGATGATACCCTCCGTGAAGTATGCATGGTATTTTTCTTCACATCGGTAGGATTTCAGGCTAACCTTAAGGTAATAAAAAGCGGCGGCAAATCGCTTATAATATTCCTGGTTCTGCTTATTTTCTTAATAGTTTTCCAGAACCTGCTCGCACTCGGTATTTCCGGTGTCCTGCACATCAACCCGTTAATCGGTCTATGCACAGGTTCAATTCCGATGGTCGGCGGCCACGGAACTGCGGGAGCTTTCGGGCCGGTGCTTGAAAGTCTTAACGTGAGCGGTGCAACCACTATATGTACCGCATCTGCCACATTCGGTCTTATTGTTGGAAGTTTAATAGGCGGGCCTCTCGGACGCCGCCTTATCGAGAAGAAAAATCTTCTCGCAACCGCCGTTTCGGAAGACGACAGTCTTCTTGTTGAGGACGAAAAAAGGCATGAACGGCATACCAATATGTACGCATCGGCCGTATTCCAGCTTATCATAGCAATCGGAATCGGGACTGTCTTCTCATCGCTTTTAACCAAAACAGGATTGACTTTCCCTATATATATCGGTGCAATGCTGGCTGCGGCACTCATCCGCAACATATCCGAATATACAGGCAAAGTTACCATACACATGGGTGAAATCAATGACCTTGGCGGCATTGCATTATCTCTTTTTCTTGGAATGGCAATGATTACGCTTAAATTATGGGAACTTGCCTCGCTCGCGCTTCCGATGCTTATACTTCTTGGCGCACAGGTCCTGTTTATGGTTATTTTCACATATTTTATAGAATTTAATGTCATGGGCCGCGACTATGATGCCGCCGTGCTTGTAGCCGGAACCTGCGGTTTCGGAATGGGAGCAACGCCGAATGCCATGGCCAATATGCAGGCAATCTGCAACAGATACGTTCCGTCAGTCAAGGCATACCTGATAATTCCACTTGTCGGAAGCCTTTTTGCGGATTTCATAAACAGTCTGGTTATCACTTTTTTTGTCAATATATTGTAACTGGGAGGGTTATATGTTATTCAGAAAATCAAAAGAAAAAAACACAAAATACAACCTTACTTATGATAATGTTGCGATTCCGGAAGTGCATACACATCCTGCCAATGACGACAGCAATTCCGATGGCGACAATGATGTGTTATATGATAATCTCGCAATTCCGGAAGTACACATTCATAAAAAATAATTATTTCTTCTTATTCAGGACATTCGATATGAGACCCATACGGTATGCCTCATCATCCGGGTAAAGACCTGTGGCCAGAAGTTCTTCGTCAGTATAATCATACAGTTTGGACTTACGGCCATGTGCCCTGCCATTCGATATATTGGCAGCCATCGCCATATTAGCAGCGGATGGTTCCTCATATTGAACTGCCTTACAATACGGACATATTCTGCCCGGCTTGTGCATATCCATGCCACACTGAAGGCAAAAAAAGCTCATTCTTACATCTCCCTTATTTCATAATATTTCTATCTCAGATTATACACAGCATAATTATATTAGTCAAATCCGGCTTGGTACGGAAAAACAATAATTTTAAAATTTTTTTATATTTGTATATCACTTTATAATATTTTATGTTATAATAATCGAAACTAATACAAAACGTGATAAGGAGGGACTTGTATGTCGTCCGGATTTAAACATTTGCAATATGAACAACGTAAGAGAATCAGGCAATTAATGGATGACGGTGTATCGATTCGAGCTATCGCCAGAAGTTTCGGTATGGCACCTAACTCAATTTACCGTGAAGTCAAGCGCGGCACACCGGAGGGAAGTGACAGATATGACCCGGATTATGCCCAGGCACGATACAGAAAGATGGTATCGCACCGCGGATTTCCGTCCGTACTTCAGAAACATCCTGAGCTTGCGCAGCACATCGCGGACCTTATGCTCAAGGAACATTACAGCCCATGTAAAGTTGCAGATATTCTTCAGACAGAGGACCTGCCTAAGAGGCTTAAGCTTACCAAGGAGACTATTTATCTTAACATTGACAAGGGACTTATTCCGGGTGTTACCCGTAAGACTATGAGGAGACACCGCACTAAACTTTTTAACCGCGGTCAGGTATGTTTCCCTAAATGGGTTCTTGAAGAGCTGGATTTGCAGTGCGGAGATGTTATGCATTTCGAAGTTAAAGGTGACAAGATCATTCTCGAAAAGGCTGACGAAATCAAATCCATCAAATAATCAATCTGTTCAAAAGAGGATTTCGGATATTACCGGAATCCTCTTTTATAATTATAATAAGCCGATATCCTCCACAACATCAATATCCGCTGTTTCTCTTTCATCTTCTGTCTCATATTCAAGACATGAATCCATATGTGCTTTGATAATTTTCCGGCCTCCCTCATCACCTGCAAGCATCATAAGTTCGTCGCGAAGCTTATGGGAAAATGCAGTCGGGTTTCCCGGCATTCCATGGGATTTAACTCTTCCGCAGATATATTTTCCCGATTGCATTGCTTTAATCAATCCATCCAATGTATCGATGCGAAGGCACGGCTGGTCCGCAGTCACGAAAAAATAATAACCATCGGAGGCGTTATCTGCCGCACTGATTCCATTATGAATGGTATATGATATACCTTCGACATTTTGAGGGCTGTATGAAATTATGATGTTGGAACATATATACTGTTTAACATATTCACATATCTCATCATATCTTGTGACAACTATAAGTTCCGTATCCGGACTTACCGACACATATTCAATTATTTTATCGAGTGCATGCCTGTACAGCGGCTTTTCCTTAAATTCATACAAAAGCTTATTGCTTCCAAAACGTCTGCCGCTGCCGGCAGCCATATAAATAATACTATTCCGATACATGCTCAAATGCTCCGAGTATTTTCTCCGGCGTAAACGGCACTTCACGCAGCCATGTTCCGGTTGCATTATAAATCGCATGTGCAATCGCCGGACACGGAGTATTAATGACAAGTTCACCGATTGATTTGGCACCAAAAGGTCCCGATTTCTCATAGCTGCTTTCAAAAGCAACACGAATATTGCCGATATCCTCCCGTGTAGGAATTTTGTAATTCATAAAAGAATTCTCAAATATGCTTCCTTTATCGGAATATGTTATATTCTCATACAATGCCATTCCGATTCCCTGTGCTATTCCACCCTCCGTCTGTACTCTGGCAAGATTTTCATTGATAACGGTTCCGCAGTCAACCACTCCGACATAGTCTATTATCTTAAGTTCGCCGGTCTCGCGGTCAATCTCCGTCTCTACCATTCCGACCATAAAAGGCGGCGGCGATGACGGAAGTGATGCTGTTTCCGTAACCTGCAATGCATCATTGGAACCGCACATGGATGCGGTAGCAATCTGCTCCAGACTTACTTTTCTTGAATCTTTAAGGCATCTGACTTCATCATTCTCATATACTACATCTCCTTTGTTCACGCCAAGCATAACCGCACCCTCGGTGCAGATTTTGTTCTTAAGAGTCTCACATGCTCTCACGACAGCATTTCCTGTGACATATGTCGTACTTGATGCATATGAACCCGAATCATAAGGCGACATATCACTGTCAGCGCTATAAACAGTGACATCATCAACAGCACATTCCATACATTCAGCCACCATCTGCGCAAGTATCGTGTCACAGCCGGTTCCCATATCGGCTGCACCGATTACCAGTGAAAATCTGCCTTCGTCTGTAAGTTTCACCGTTGCCCCGCCGACATCAACTCCGGATATACCGGAGCCCTGCATTGCGATAGCCATTCCGACACTGCGCACTTTATTGCTTCCAATATCTTTGCACGGATATTTTTCATCCCATCCGATCATCTGCCTTGCCTTTGCAAGACACCGGTCAAGAGCACAGCTTGTAGCAAATTCATCATAATAAGCATGCATGCAGTTTCCTTCACGGACCATATTGATTTCCCTGATATGTGCAGGATTCATATTAAGCCTTGCGGCAAGTTCGTTAACTGCCGATTCGACGGCAAATATACCCTGCGGCGCTCCATATCCGCGGAATGCACCGGCGGATTGTGTATTAGTGTACACTACATCATAATTAAATCTGTGTGCTTCCAGATAATTGCTGTAAAGAGGTATTGATTTATGTCCGGAAAGTCCTACCGTTGTCGGTCCGTGTTCGCTGTAAGCACCGCTGTTTGATAATGTATATACATCAAGAGCCTTGATATGCCCTTCCTTATCAGCTCCGAGTTTCACACTGACTTCCATTTCATGACGTGGTGATGCCACTATCTGTGACTCATAGCGGCTGTATATTATTCTTGACGGTTTCTTAGTCATCCAGGTTACAAAAGCCGGATAAATCTCTGCAACAACACTCTGTTTTGCGCCAAATCCGCCACCTATACGCGGTTTCGTAACACGGATCTGTGATTTAGGTATGCCAAGTGCATTGGATATAATTCTTCTCACATGAAATATAATCTGCGTTGAGCTTATTACATGAAGTCTTCCATATGTATCTATCCGGCAGTATGTCCTGAATGTCTCCATCATGGCCTGGTTATTGGACTTGCAATGGAATGTTCCTTCCACAATCTCATCACACTCCGACATAACCGCATCCACATCGCCGTATCCGCTTTCCTCATGCGCCACGAGATTACGCTTTGCATCGGCTCCCACCGGCACAAGAGAGCGCCAGTTATCTTCCGGATGAACCAGTACCGGATTGTCCTTTGCTTTTCTGAAATCGAGCAGCGGTTCCTTGACATCATATTTTACCTTTATCATCTTCAATGCTTTATCTACCGCATCTTCATCCCATCCGGCAACGATAGCCACCGGGTCACCGATTTCGCGCAATCTCTTATCAAGTATAAGTCTGTCGTATGCACTCGGCTCCGGATATGTCTGTCCGGCAACAGTGAACCGATCCTGCGGTACATCCTTGTATGTATATACAACTTCAATCCCGGGTACCGCAAGTGCCTTTGAAACGTCAATCTCTTCAATCACAGCACTTGCATAAGGACTTCTTAACAATTTAATAATAAGGCAGTCGGACGGTGTGATATCTTCCACATATACCGGCTGTCCCGTAACTAACTGCATTGCATCCTTCTTACGGATTCTTTTGGATATATTATTCATCCTTTGCCTCCTTCTTATAACTTATATATGCTTTAATACCGCGCATCTGGCTTTCATATCCCGAACAACGGCATAAGTTGCCCGAAAGATATTCCCTTATCTCATCATCCGTCGGATCCGGATTATCCCTAAGGAGTGCCATCGCATTCATCATAAATCCGGGATTGCAGAAACCACATTGCTCCGCTCCCTGATCCGCAATGAAAGCACCGAACTCTTTTGCCTCATCCTGAAGGCCCTCAAGTGTGGTAATATTATGCGAATCTATTGATGCTGCAAGAACACGGCATGAAAGAACCGGTCTGTCATCCACAAAAACAGTGCATATACCGCAATTGGAGCTGTCACATCCGCGCTTCACGCTGTAGCAGCCGAGTTTCCGTAACAGATCAAGAAGAACCGTATCCGGCTTAATCTCTTCAATACGGTGTTTGCCGTTAAGTATAAAATTAATCTCCATTATTCCAGTCCTCCTATTTGTCTGAGACATCTCTTTGCAAGCACGCCCGCCATTTTCTTACGATATCCGGCAGATGCACGGTTATTGCTCTCTGTTACTATATTTTGCTCTACATATCTGCCAAACACATCAGCATTCTCTGATGTGATCCCGGTTGTCAGGATACCCTCTTCATCTGTGATAAGCATCGCACGCTGCGGTCTTGCGCCTATGGCAGTCCTCACTGAATCTTCTGATTTAACCGTACAGCATGTAAGAACCGGAAAGTCCGTTGCGGAGTTCCTGATTGATTTATATGCTATCGCTATCGTTTTCTTGGGAATTGTAACCGATACCAGTATATCGTTATCAAACGGCATATCAGCAAAAGCGGCAATATCAACCGTTCCCGCTTTGTAAAGCTGCACACTGGCACCGATTGCCATAAATAATGTCAATACATCGGAGAATCCATATCTTCCGTATAAACTTCCGCCGACAGTCGCCATGTTGCGGAACTGCACACCGACAATATGTCTGAGACTCTCCTTTACGGCTCCTTTGGTATATTCATTAAGCCCTTCATGGCACTCAAGGCTTCTTAACGGCACCATCGCTCCTATAATATATGATTCATCATTTTCTTCTATTCTATCAAGACCGAGTCCGCTTATATCAACCGCTGTACCTATATTACGGTTCTGCATCCCGAGCCACATCATTCCGCCCATTATAACATTAGCACGTGATTTATTAAGCTCATATGCCTCTTCAAGAGACGATGCTTTAACATATTTTGTAAATTTAATCATTGTCCAACATCTCCATATTTGTCATAAACATCCCAAAGCACATACAAATCCTGTGACATTTTCAGAATTACCGCATCTGTGCCGGGTATATGCTTCACCTCGTATATATAACTGTTGCTCATAAGGTCATAACTTATGCAATCCATCATAGTATCTGTATCAATACATGTCACAACCTTATCCGTGCCGGAATTTACAGAAATGACATAGTGTGAATCCGTTACAAATTCCACATCTCCCAGATTATGGCCACCCTTGCTTTCATCAGTGGCTGCGTCATATTTATTTACCATAAGCGGGTTATCCGTGTTAATAGCCAGATAATAATCATTCCTGTAATATCTCTGCTCGCTGTCTGAAACCGTATATGCAAAATTAATTTCCAGATTCTGAAGATTAACTTCATACACATCGACATAATTTACTGAGACATATATCTTATCCATTTCCGGATCAGATGCACTTATATTAATGTAACTGACTGATGTCCCCGGGCTGAGATCATCTATTAAATCATATTTTTTATTTACCGGAATACCATTTTCCTGATTATTCAATTCATAAAAATTCAGCACAGTCTTATCTATATATGCCACATAGTTCGCTGTCTTATACATTTTACTGCCGGCATCCGTATCTGAATATATTGTATTGTCTGATAACGCAACCAGTTCTGCGCCGTTCTTTACATCAGATAAAAAAATAAACATCAGCGGATCGGTACTGACTATGGATACATATGGATTATAACAGCGATCCACTGCATATTCCGCAACGGTTTCCATATTATCTGCATTCCACAGCGTTAATTTCATGAATGAAATTATGGTTGACTCTCCTTCTTCGTCATCATCATGATAAGTCGCGATGAGAATGTCTCCTTCGCCATACCCTGCTGCATCAAGTATTTTATAACCGGTAATCCGGTTTAAATTATACATATCTCCAACCTGGTCATTCCTCTCAATATACCTGTTAAGGTCAACTGTCTCATTCGCTCCGAGCGTCTCAAGGGATATATTGTATGTCGCCGGCTGTGTATTATCATTTCTTACACATCCGGCAAGAAGCACAGTAATTATCATAACAGTGTACGCAATGTATTTTCTCATGTATTAATCAACCCTCCAGGCCATAAATCTTGATAAGTTCCAGTTACGTACTCCGATATTCTTCGTATACCGGCTGATATTATCCTCATAACGCTCAACAGTCCTGTCCTTTAGAACATCTTCACATTCATATATAACCGGAGCCGCATCCGTCCCGAGACTTTCCAGATATTGCTCATCATCATACAAATCGGAATCAGCAAAAAATTCATATCTCGTATCTTCATTCATATTATCAGTGTTAACCTTTGCGATCCAGTAATCCGGTCTGGTAAATCCAAACAAAGTCTGCATAATTGCAATTACAGCAAACGCATATGTAAAAAGCCGGAACTTCCTGTTAAAAATATTAACAAATACGCCAGCCATAACCAACGCAATTACAATTAATGCAAGCAGTACCCATATTCTCGAAAAAGTCAGGTATTTATATTGGATATATTTGATTATACGCATACCGCTTGAAATCATCATCACATATGTACAGCATGTAATCACACTCATAAGCACATTCAGCACAACATTATTGCGGAAACAATATATCCCCAGCATTACCACAAGCATGTTAATAACACTTACAAACAGAAGCTGGAAAAATCCCATTCTTGCATATGAGCTGTATGTCGCAGTGTGAGGCAGTATTCCGCCGAGAAAAAGATATCTTATCTGAATCCAGCAGAAAACCATATATATCACCGACAATATTGCAAAAATCGTAATACCTATAACAGGTTCCCCGGTGCCTTCCTTATTTGCGGCAACGGCATATTCCCTTCTGCCCAGCCATGATATCCACATATACGATACCATGTATATTATAAATCCTATCGCTGCCATTCCAAGGATATTTCCGAATATCTCCCAGAATGATAAATCCACAAAAATCTTTCTGAGCTGTCCGGCAAAGACCGGATCGGCATTGGCCAGAAGTACAAGAACGATACATACCAAAGGAATACTTGCGGCACATCCTATAAGAATATATTTGACCACATTCTTTCCCGCCGTCTTCCCGGCACCGTGCGTACGCTTATATGCACTTCCATCCATAAACGGCCGTCCGATACTTCCAAGGCTGATTATCACCGTGCCAAACATCATCTCAATATGCTTAATCGGTTTCCAGTTTTCCGTATCATAGAAATTACCAAGAAGCACAACCAACATAAGAAAAAATATCATAAACTTGTTCATGACTATAATTCTCCGGTCACCGGTAAGGCATATTGCAATTCCCAAAAGCATAACAAGTGCCATATAAAACCAGCTTACCGGCTTAATCACAACATCTGAACGCTTTAGCATGATCACTGTAAACCCGCATGTTCCCGCCGCCCATAACGGAAATGTGATTCCCGCATCATTTCTGTACAGGCATATCACGAAAAATACGGCATATACCAGACATGCTGTTGAATAAAACCTGAAATTATCGGTCATTCTCTTCCTGAATAAATCCTCTCCCATAAATAAAACCCTCCATATCCTGATATATAGAATTTTATCAAGAAACAGAGGGTTTGTCTATATGTTTATCGTACCTGTTTTTCCAGCTTTCTTATAACCATGTGGTACATCCATATAAGAAGTGCCGCAGCAAGCACCCATGCTGCCGGGCCTCCCATGCATATTCCGATATAACTTCTGTAATGTGCCGCTACAACCGATGCGACGCCTCTTCCGATAAGTTCGGCGACTCCGGCCATCATAGGAAGTACGCCAAATCCCATACCCTGAATGCCATTTCTGTGGACATTAACAATGGTAAGCGGTATGAAGAACAGGCTTATGCACCTTAAATATGTGTCCACATATCCAATTACCTCGGAGATATCTTCTGACACAAACAGATATGTCATATATTTGCCGAAGAAAAAAATCAATGCTCCCGCAATAATTGAATATATAAATCCCATACATGTTGCGCTCCTGAACCCCTTTTTAATCCTGTCAATACGGCCTGCCCCACGGTTCTGGGCGCAGTAAGTTGCCATTGTTGTACCGATTGCAACATATGCCTGTCCTGCAATCTGCTCAATCTTGCCGGCTGCTGTATATGAAGCAACCGCTGTGGAGCCGAGCTTATTAAGTGCGGCCTGTACCATGGTGATTCCTATAGCCGTTATGGAATACTGTAATGCCATCGGAAACCCGACTTTGAGCTGGTTACCTACCAGTACTCTGTCATACGCCCAGTCTTCCTTCCTAAGATGCAGCAGCGGAACCTTTGCAATAATATATATAAAACTTGCAATTCCGGCAATCAGCTGTGATATAACTGTTGCGTAGGCTGCTCCGGCAGCGCCCATTCTGAATATCTTGATAAAAACAAGATCAAGACCGATATTAAGCAATGCCGATAATATCAGGAAATACAAAGGTGTCTTGCTGTTTCCGAGTGCCCTCAGTATAGCCGAAAGCATATTATAAAGTACCTGTGCCACTATTCCTGCACATATGATCATTATATAACTGTATGCATCATCGAATATATCTGACGGGGTATTCATAAGCCGCAACATCGGTCTCATAAAAATCATAGTCACAGCCGTCATTAACGCCGTCACTATCGCCGCCAGTTTTATCGCGGACGCAACACTTTTACGCATCCCATCCATATCCCCGGCACCAAACCGCTGTGCCGTGCTTACGGTAAAGCCTACAGTCATACCTGTTACCAGTCCATATATAAGGAACATGAAGGTTCCCGTGGATCCGACTGCCGCCAGTGCCCTGTTTCCCACGCATCTTCCTACTATAATCGCATCAGCCATATTATAAAACTGTTGAAAAATATTTCCGATAAGAATCGGTATCGTAAAACTAATTATTACCGAGGCCGGCTTGCCGACCGTCATATCTTTTTCCATAGGAACCCTCCTTATTTTTCTCAAAATCGCTTTATTTTACACCCGGTCAGACCCCTTGTCATCCTGTAAAAATCAACATTTTTCGGCAAGTCAGATTTGTGTTGACAACCTTTCGGCAATCGTGCAGAATGTAATTATAAATACGAATTTTAAGGAGGTTTCCATCATGGGAAATATTCCATCAGACCCGATAATATTACTCAGTTTTGTCAATATGAAACTTCGTGACGAAGGACTTTCACTTGATAATTTCTGTGAGCGTTACGATACAAAGCGCCAGGATCTGTGTGAAAAGCTTGCCGCCGCCGGTTTCAGGTATGATTCCTCGAGCAACAGTTTCAGGTAAATTATTATTCCGCGAATAATTCAGTTGAAAAATACCTCTCGGCAGTGTCCGGAAGCACGGTAACCACAGTTTTGCCGCGGCCCAGCTTCTTCGCAAGTTTCAGGGCAGCGGCAACATTGGTACCGCTTGATATTCCACACATAAGCCCCTCTTCTTTCGCAAGACGCTTGGATGTCACAAGGGCTTCCTCATCCGATATCACATAGATATTATCATAGATTCCCTGATCAAGAATATCAGGTATAATTCCATCTCCTATTCCCATCTGAATATGTGTTCCTATGGTTCCTCCCGCCAGTATCGCGGCGTTCTCCGGTTCTACAGCCCATATCTCTATATCAGGATATTGTGCCTTAAGTACCTGGCCTATTCCTGTAATGGTTCCACCTGTTCCGATTCCCGAACAGAATCCATGTATCGGTCCCGCAACCTGTTCCATAATCTCCAATGCCGTATGTTTCTTATGTGCCATCGTATTATCTTCATTGGCAAACTGCTGCGGCACAAATACTCTTGGGTCTTTCTCCTGCATCCTGAGTGCCGTCTTAAGACATTCATCTATGCATGCGCCTATATCTCCGGCATCATGTATCAATTTCACATCCGCACCATAATGTCTGACGAGTTTTCTTCTTTCTTCGCTCACCGAATCCGGCATAATTATTATCGTCCGGTATCCCTTAACGGCACCCACAAGTGCCAGCCCTATTCCCTGATTGCCGCTGGTAGGCTCAACTATTATAGTATCTTCCTTAATGAGGCCCTTTCGTTCTGCTTCTTCAATCATATTGAGTGCAGTTCTTGTCTTAATCGAACCTCCGACATTCACTGCCTCGAATTTAACAAGTACCTGCGCCGAATCCTCCTCAACCATACGATTCAGCCTTACCATCGGAGTGTGTCCGACAGCTTCAAGAATATTATTGTAAATCATAAATAACCTTTCCAGTGTTTTTCACTATTTAATATTAGTATATTCAAACATTTTGAATTCTTTATTGCCAACGACTCCGTAAAAAATCGTCTGCGTGCTCACATATGTAAATCCAAGCTTTCTGTATAAAGCCTCCGCGGCTTTATTATGGCTTATCACATCCAGATGCAGTGCCTTGATGTCATTCTCCCCGGCAAGTCTTATGATATTCCTTACCAGTTCACTGCCGACGCCGCATCCGCGGCTGTCATAGTCAACCGCAAGTGTATGTATTATCCACACCGGTCCATCATTGACTTTCCACGGGACCTGCTTGTATTCTTCATTAGCATACGGATTACATATCGCGCATGCCTTGATTATACCAGCATCCTTCAACACATACAAATAGCCACACTCAATATTCTGTCTTATCATGTCATCGGACGGATACACGCCCTTCTTCCAGCCAGGAAAAGACTCTTCATCCTGACTCTTATCAATCAGATTCCAATAAAGCTTCTGAACCTGTTCAAAATCCTCTTTATCTGCTTTGGTAAAAAACATCATGTCACCTTCCTGTATCTATTTTACTTTGCCGGAATTGCTCCTGTATTCCTCGTTAAGCTGTCTCAGTTCCTTCTCTCCGTTAATGTACGGTTCATAAAACAAATCAACCGAACCACCGCCGAGATTATCGCACCCATTGCAAAAATCACATCTATTGTATCATTAAGCATTGTAATAATAACTACTATTCCAGCAACAAAAGAAGCTTTTGTATTTTCGAAAGCCATTTTCTTTTTTCTTATGTGTTTTATTTCTTGTATTTGACATTACCCTTCCTCCATAAGAAATAATGGCCTATTATGTTTCAGTCTTTGCCAATCCTTTTACTATCTTATCAAAATCAGATTCTATCGGCTGTGTCTTGTTAAAAATATCATATTCCTGATATGCTTTCTCCACTGCCTGCTTATGGGAAATACGTCCATTATCTTTCAAGATATCGTATCTGCGGAACGCAAGGAACTCATTCACGCTTTTTGAAAATTCTTCCATTGTAAAGACGTTTTCACGTTCAATCAAATCCTCTATATAATCAAAATATCCTGTAACAGCACGTTCCAACTGACGAATCTGTTTTTCGTCCAAATAGTTTTTGGCAATTGGAGTATCAGATTTGAGAACACGACCATCGGGAGCATTTTTCCATGTTGTCAAGCCCATATTTTCCTTGGTGTGGTCAGCTTGATTATAGACGATTTCAGCCGCTGTTTTACCGGTAATGGCATAATGAAATTTGTTCTGTATGGTTGCATAAAAATTATATGCAGTATCAGAATCTCTATTGTAATCAATGCTGCACTCTGCAAAGATATCGGTTATCTGTTGCCATATTCTGCGTTCGCTGGCACGGATGGAGCGAACTCTTTCCAGCAATTCACGGAAATAGTCTTTTCCAAAAGCTGTTTTACCCTGTTTCAGGCGTTCGTCATCCATAGCAAAGCCCTTTACCATATATTCCTTCAAAATACCGGTTGCCCATATACGGAACTTGGTTGCCTGAATGGAGTTTACTCTGTAACCAACGGAAATAATGGCATCCAGATTGTAATAATTGGTAGGGGAAAGCTGTGTTTTTCCGGGAATCGCACCATGTGGAGTGGGTATTTCCATTTTGGAAACTACCACTTCTTCACGAAGTTCTCCCTGCTCAAAGATATTTTTTAAATGCTTGCTGATTGCCGGTGTCTGAACACCAAATAATTCAGCCATTGCCTTTTGGGTAATCCAGATTGTTTCATCTTTTATCAAGGCACTGACCGTTACGTTATCATCTTCGGTTCTGTATAGCACCATTTCCATTTGTTTTGTAATATCTGTATTCATAATCAGCCTTCTTTCTTACATAGACCTAATACACTTTCACAATCTCTTCCGTAATTCCGTACATTTTCTTAAACTTATCCAAGTCATCAGCATTATGGATTATTCTGTAATATTATATTAATCCAATTCACATTATCCCGCTGCAAAGCATCCGCAGAATACCAGATTTCTGTTATCTTTAATCCATTTTCTTCTGTAACAAATTCTCTTAATTCCTGCTCTGTGATTGCCGTAAAATACCGCCCAGCATCATCATATCCGGAATCAATGCCGGTTTTCATTGAAATATAAGCTGCTCCCAATGGATTAAGAATCACCGGCAGTTTATTAAAAAATCCGGCAATTTCCGTTCTCGGCAGATGAAGAATTGATGCATTTGCCCAGACTCCATCGTATCTATGTGACGGAATCCATTCAGAGACCGGTATATTAAGTACTTGTGCATCAGCATATGCAGATGCAATCTGACACAATTCCCCGGATGCGTCAATTCCTTCAACTTCATAACCATGTGTCTTAAAATATCGCATATCCCGCCCGCTTCCTGCGCCTATATCTATTATGCAGCCTCCCGGTTTAACATACCGGCAGAAACGTTCACAATTAGCTGACATATCTATTTTACACGTTTTATTAAAATAGTCCAATGCATTCTTATTATAATAATCAATAGTACTGATATCTATCATCTTCCGTCACTTTCGTTAAATTATGTTATAATACAATTCGCTTCTTCGGCTCCCATATTTCACTGTATCCATTTGTTCTTGCCCAATTATATATATCGCGGAGGCTGTCACTTCGATATCCGGCTATCTTATTTGCATATGCCGCCAGTCTTGACGCATTATTTCGTCTGATAATCTGTTCCAGATAGACCGGTGCTGCCAGCTTATCACTTTTGGATTCATTGCATTGTGGGCATGCAAGCACAAAGTTCCAAAGCTTATCATCTTTAATAAATGACCACGGGATAAAATGATCAACATGAATAGCAGATTCTTTAAGCGGACGTCCACAGTAAAAACACCTTTTGCACTCAAATTCATCATATAATATATGCCTGTATACAGATAAGTCACTTCGCTTTGTACTGCATTCTATTTTTGTAAGCAAATGCACAACCATCGAATCATCATTTACTTTTTCCATATACCGTGCCCACTCATAGTAATTCATTTTCTCGATAACAAGCTTATGTTTACACAGAAATTCATACATATACGGCGAAAAACGCAGCCACTCACCGCTGCGTGAAAAAGAATATGCCATTCCGCCCAAATCCGCATAAAGCGCACCAACTACATTTATTTTGCATTTTCGTTTTGTATTATCACACACAAAAATCATTGCATCATCATTAAGCTGCTCAAAAGGTACTCCATCTGCTATATGAAAACGTGTTGCTGATTCGCGCAATATTCCCTCTATAGCAGATATCCTTCCATCTCTGGTAATGCTTTGCTGCCTGATCCCATACTTAAGCACAAGATTCCAGTAGCTTTCTGCAAATTTAGCAAATATCACATCAAATGTCAGCTGTAAATTACTATCCACATTATAAAGATTATTCAACAACGATTTGAGGAATGCAAACTTATAACTCGTTGAATTTTTGGACTGTGCCGAAAATAATCTGCTAAAAGCTGACCATAACTCATCCTCTGACACGTTTTTATTTATATATTGTCCCTCTGATAATAAATGTCCTGCCGGCATAACTATCCTTCCTTATCATTGCCTTCTTTCGCCTGTGCCGTCCGAATCATTTTCTCAAAAGACTGTGCAAAATGTTCATCATCCGCATCTGTTCTTTTTCGCGGTCCGCTTATATGATTCTTGTGGGAAGCACGTCTGGCTTTCTTATTAAGATGTCTTTCCATCAGCATACGGTCTATGTTCTCATCCGTATACCACGTTCCGGACTGGTGAATCGCATAAGCACCTTTAACAAGTGCCATCGCAGCCACTCCATAATCCTGAGATACCACTATGTCACCTTTGTGGCACATGTTAATTAATTTATAATCCACGGCATCTGCTCCGGCTCCAACAGTGATTACTTCACTGTAATATGAATGTATTATATGATTAGTGTCACACAAAAGTGTCACGGGAATATTATATTTCTCCGCAAGCGATTCAACAATGCCCACTACCGGGCAGGCATCGGCATCAACATATATGTGCATATTTAATCTTCCTTTATGATAATTTTACTGATTCCAATAGGAATTGTCGTATCTATTGGAAGCCCCATCATCCACAGTCTATCATTCTTCCACTTTTCGATGGCAGCTTCCTTATTGGCACTATTTTCATTAAGCCATATAAGAAAGCTAAGATGCCCTACTATTTCACCTTTGCTCATGTATCCACTGAGATAAGCATATTTCAAAATCATATGCCTCTGCGTCTCAGACAACTCATCTGCTTTTGCGTTATATCCTATATGATATAGTTCTGACTCTTTATTTAATTTTCCACCATTATTTATGAATTGATATCCATCCTTAACAAATTTGTCAAACTCTTCAGCCTTAAAAACCGGACACATAATATGTCCCATTTTTTTCAAAATGTCATACCCATATTTCCCTATGTAATATGCCTTACAATCTTTACAATAATATGTTTCGTAAACTTCCTGCATAGTCACTTTCCCTGTGATATCGGAATATATAGGTGCTTTTGTTATAACTTTTTTATATTGGTGTCCTTTATTTTCGCATTTTTTCATATCAGACTGGACAATAAACTGTCTAAAATCAATTAGATTATCCGATACCTCATCATCATCTTTATTTTCTTCGACATAATACTTTTTTAATTCATCGTATAATGCACGAAGTTCCTCCTCTTCGAAAGTAATTCCCTTTTGAGCTTTTCCGTTTGACCACTTTCTCAAATCCAACTTTGCCGGATTATCTCCCCATTTGATTAAATTTAATTGTATTTCTCCGTTGCCTTTTCCATATGGGAACGAAAATATTTTTTTTACTATCTCATAATTTACAGGCATTACCACAACCTCCTCATTATCATTTAAACATATATATAATGATACCACCACACATTTTATTATGCAAGATTTTTGTCATACTTTGTCGTGTCATTATTCCTTAACCTGTAAATTATACTGCTTGAGCAATCTTCTTGCCACCATACGGTTAAGGTCCTTATTGACCGCGATAGTGTTTACTCCGTTTGAGTATATAAAATGCGATCCCTTGCATCTCTGATATTCATATCCGTTGTCACGCAGAATTTTCTTCATTTCCCTTGCATTTACCATAATAATTTTCTCCTTGTATCCGTGCCACACACCTGTTATTTTCTGCTTTACCCGAACAGGCTTATAATAAACTGAACCAGAGCAATTCCGATGCTTATTCCGAATATGTATAACAAACCGGCGAAGAAAGTTGGAATGTTCTCAATATCGATATTAAATAACACACATATCAGTGTCATCAGCACCAGACCACAAATTACTCCAACTATAGCTCCGGCGCACGAACTGTTGTGTGGCGGCAATGGTTTATCTCCGTATGAACAATTCTTATCGTGTAAGCCTTCCGGTGCGCCACACTCCGGACAGCTGTGATTTGAAAATTTGTCATCTGACATAATCGTGTCCTCCTTTTTTACCAATCCAATTCATCCATTGCATCATCTACGCCATCTGCGTAATCGTCATCTCTGTTATATAAGTCATCATCATAGTCACCATTCTCGTATACATCTTCGTAACCCTTGTCATATGAATCATATGGATTTCCGGATGAATGCGAACTGCTGTGATGGCTTCCTGAATTCGACGGCTTACTATATGACGAACTGCCGGAAGTTGACGGCTTGCTGTACGATGAACTGCCGGAAGTCGATGGTTTGCTGTATGATGAGCTGCTTGTCGTCGGCCTGCTGTATGATGAGCTTTGATGATATCTTGAGCTGTATGAACTGCTTGTGGATCTGCTCTCACTGCATCCGCCCACAACACCGATAATAATAAACATAACTACAAATACAACAAATATTGCTATTACTCCTGATTTGTCTGAATTATTCATAATGTTTTCCTCCTGTTTTGGTTTGTCTTGGTTTTCTTTATACACATATTATGCGCAGATTATATGTCCGATAAAAAGGACTTCTATATCATGATTCCGGAGCAGCAAAAAAGCCGGCCATTACGGCCGGCAGAACATCTGTCATTTTGACTTTTCATATCATTTTTAAAAGAACTCATTCACTTTCATCCCAATAAGGATAATCCGTAATTACAAACTCTCCTGATGCATTTTTCTCTGTCGGAAGCTCGACATGAATCGTATTGCCGTCCGGAGGCATTCTCACAGCAACCACTATTGCAAATTTTCCATTACCGGCATCACGGACACTATCCACCCAGCTGTTGTATGATGCTGCACCCTTGCATTTTTTGCAGGCAACATACACATTATCCTTATATTCGATTAATTCACCGGCAGCTACTGCGCGGCTCAATGTTTTATCGGTGAATTCCTCCGAAAAAACAGTAAGGAATTGTCTGCGGACATCTTCCATAGTGTTTATATAAAGATATGGCGGAAACATCGGCACATAATTCTGCCGTTTTAACCGGACCGGCTTCGCGCCGCCCGGATAATCGCCCGCGAAATTCAAACTCAGCCATAGGCTTCGCGCCTGGTCTGCCAGATTCATCGCATATGCGCAATATAAGGTTTTTCCCTCCTCAGGACAGAACTCATACCCATTCACGCCACAAAAGCTCTCAATTATAGCAGACTTATCGTTTTCATAATTTTCCCATATCGCAAGGGCTTCCTCGAAAACTTTATCCGCATACATGGCTATCGGATAGTTGTCGCGCGCGGTAATAAACCGTGTTTCTCCGTCCGATATGAGCTGTCCGGCTTCTATTCTGCCCTTATAGGAATCCGATGAATAACCATATTCATTATTATCAATAATAAAAAAAGTAAGCTCCCCACCGTCATTTTTATCAACATAAAATGACACCATTCCTTCGGAAAAATCCGCCTTAACTATACCAACCCACTTTTCCGGCAGTGTAATTTCATAAGTGCCGTCTGTAAATTTGGTTGAACTGATTCTTTCTGTTGTTATAAAATCACGGAGCCCTTGTATAAATTTTGAATAATTTGGCGGAAATTTGTTTGTACCGTCGGCACTTAACCCGGTTCCGTCTTCCAACACGACGTTAAAATTCATACCGGTACCGTCGAGCGCATCCGGATTACGGCCATGAAAATCTGCCCATCCGCTTATCTTGCAATTGTCAAATAAATCACACAACTCACGGAAAAGTTCTTCGTCTCCGTCTATTGCACGGACAATATTGCGGCATTCAACATTCTCCTGTTTTATATGATCCCATTCTCCTGTGACGATATAATATTCCAGATGAACACCGTTGTCTGTTTTATGACCTTCATAGACATGTCGCCTTGCCGACATATCGTTTTGTTCCAGCCTGAAGCTTTCAAAATACATAGCACCGCCTCCGTAATAAATATCAAATCCATTCCGTGTTTATGAGAAAAAGGCCTGCCGCAGCAGGCCTTTGCAATTCTGTCACCCGGCTGGTTATACTCTTTCCAGACATACCATTCCAAGCCCATAAAGCAGGCAGCCGTCCTCTGTAACAGGAATTTCGACAAATGAATCAACCTTTTCTCCGAGAACTTCACCCTCAATCTTGGTGTCATAATAGAATTTCCCGTTCTCTTCTTTCCATACCGAACTGTCAACAGCGGCATATCCATCATCACGCACTGTCACTCCATGCTTGGCAGCCTCCTCACGCATCTCATCCGGCACAAGCATAAGAGTGTTGAGTATGCCGTCCTCGGCAAACTCCGTCAGGTATTGCATCATTTCAATACTGCCCTCGAAACGCTCGTCATCCGGTGGATTATCAGGTGTAATAATCATTTCTCCCTCCGGTGTAGGTACACGAATTTCCTTAACTTTCCAAATTCCACGAATATCCATCTTTTATTCCTTTCTACGTCATCGTAATCTCTGTTTACAATAGTTACATAACCATCATTATTTGGTCAGACAAACTTTATTCTGCCTAAGCCCATGGATTAGCAGATTTCGGAGTGCGCACACCGGTAAGCAGATACTGTTCCCACAAAAACCACTTGCCGTCAGATCCGCGCTGACGCAGCTTCACCGGTCTAGGATCATCCGCACCGCCGCAAGGGATAAACAGTTTCATATAACCCTGTTCCTCGCCTGATACATGATTGCTTTCGATTACAATCGTGAATGGCTCGGCAGGTGTGTAATCGTTATCCGGTGTCGCTCCTCTGAAATATGTAAATGGCAGATATGTCTTGCCATCACGGAAGCGATCATTAAGAAATGATATCTCCTGTCCGTTCAGCGGACGTGGTCCGCGAAGCCAGTTCAACATCTCGGTACCGATGCTTTTATCTGCTGCATATGCGCAAAGAGCAAGAACCGTAAGAGCCGCCGTTTTAAATGGCGTATCGAGGCTTGCCTCCGGCAGTGCCTGCATCTGAGCAAGGCTTTCCGGCAGTGACGTGAATGTAAATGTTTCCTGCTTACTGCCAATAGACTGTGCAGCGGAATTTACCGCTTGTTTTGCTGTGCTTTTAAGTTTGTCAAAAATACTCATAAATCATCTCTCCTTTAAGTAATTTTTATTTTTATGCGGCTGACCTGGATACATCAGAAACTGCCTCCACCGCCGCCATGTGTTGACCCTGATGAAGATGTATGTGTACTGCTTCCTCCGGAATCATCGTTTTTCGGTTTTGCAGTCCGTGTGACTGCACTATACAGATATAAATCACGGCTTTCTGTAATATTCATGCTTTCTGCCTTCATATAACTGTTCGCCGCTGCCTGGAACCGCACGGTTTTGAGCTTACCCTTCATATTTCCCACAGTAATAAAGGACAATATAAATCCGATTACAACCGCCACCGGTATCCATACCCAGCTCAACGGTTTCTTTGGCATATTGCCGGAATCATATGGGGTTCCGGCTCTTGCCTTTGTAATGAAATCATCGCAAAGTCCTGCAAAGTCGTCAAACGCGGCGGCATAATCGCCATCCGACAGATTCTCCTTTATCTCATCACCGATGTATTTTATACCTGCATCAGTAAAAGCTGTAATGCCGTATCCATGAGTGGATATGTGCCAGTTTCTGTCATCGATACTGATAAGCAGCAGCAAACCGTCCCGATTTTTGCCATAACCGTAACCGTTATAATCATAGAAATCATCGGCATAATCGACCGGCGCAGTACCATCCAGCGTTTTCGTGGTAACTATAACGATATCCATCTTCTGGCGCACACAGATTTCTTCAAGTTTTTCACGAAGTGATTTTTCCTCGCGGTCTGTCAGCAGATCTGCATCATCCACAACCAGGTTCTTATTTTCCGCATCTTCAGCGGCTGCCGGAACTGCCACAGACAGACAGAGCACAAGAGCAGACAGAACCATACATATTTTGTTTACTATTTTCATTCTGTTCCCTCCTCGCTTAAAACAGTCCAATCAGATGCAGCAGCCACACCACACCGTAAATTGCAGCTCCGTACACAGCCGCCAGCAGAAATGTCCAGCGTTTCGCAGCTGCCTTATCCACCGGCAGATCTCCGACAAACTTTCCGGTCTGTCCGTTCATTGCAAAAGTGTATTTGTTTCCGTTCCACGTGGTATTGAGCAGCCATACGGGATACAGGGCATAACAGGCTTTGCCGCCATGAAACTGCACACTGCTGTTTTCCGTTGTGACCGTTGTATAACCCTCCACTGTTTCGGCAAATGACTCCTCTGTAGAGCGCTTGACACGCTCATTGGCACGGCCGACGCTGTCTTCGGCTGTAACATCATATTTATCTGCCATATAACCGGCAAGATATGCTGTCTGAAATTCCAATGCATCGTCAAAATTATAAGGTTCAATGGATTCCATCAGATCGTCAGCCATTTTGGATGAGCCGTCCACCGGAACATGCTCAAAACCAATGCTGCCTCCACGGTGTACCATATAATAACTGGTTTCCGTATAGTTATAATCACTGTCGCTCCAGGCACGCACCTTGGTTGCCCGATAACGTATCTGTGCATCCACGTCCGTATCAAAAAGCCAGAACGGAACATATATTCCCTTGATCTCATCGATGTGGTTCTGATCCTTAAAAATCTTAGGCAGAAGCCGCTTGCCGGTCAAATGTTTCATAAGCCCGGCCTTTGCAGCTTTTTTATCAAGCTTGAACGGCAATACAAGATCAGGCTTAAGTGCCCCGGAGAACTGATTCATCATTACTACGGGATTATCACAGTATGGACAGGATGTAGCTGCCGTGTTGGCATCGCCTATAATCTCTCCGCCGCATGACTTACACACATATGAGCGCAAGCCATCGGTCTCACCATCCTGCCAATTGCTGCCGGCTGATGTTTCCCACTCCATTTGATCGGGTTGGTCTTTCTGCAGCTCAGCATCATAACCTTTGAGTGTCTCCATCTCAAATTCAGTATCACAAAAAGGACACTTCATCTTTTGGAGCGAACTGTCAAAAGCTATCGCACCACCGCAGCATGGACATTTATATTCCTGCAAAGTCTGCATGATAACAACTCCTTTCCCGCAAACATCGTGTTACGGCATTATATTTTCAGGTTTTTTCGCTCCGCAGTTCTGACAGAAATTGCCATTGTTTACTGCGCCGCATGTACATCTCCAGCCGCCCACTGCCTGCTGTGGCTGAACAGGCTGCTGCTGAAAAGGCTGCTGCTGTGCCTGCTGGCCCATTGCAAATAAGTTCTGTGCATTCATCGCACCGCCTGTGTTCATAGCCATGCCCATACCCATGAATCCGGTCATGGCTCCTGCCTCATTGGATGCCGCTGCCTTCATGGCATCTGCCTGTGCACCGACAAGAGTTGCCGCCGCCATAGTAGGGTCGCGCATAATAGCCGTACGCTGAGCCTGTTTAATCATTTCTGCATCCTCTTCCGGCAATGTTACCGATCCCAATGCGATACTGACAACTTTTAATCCTCTTAATTTTCCCCATTTTTCGGAAAGTGCCGTGTTCATGGCATTTTCAAGTTCCGTATTGTGCGTTACTATCTGATTTGGACGAAGTTCCAAGTCGGATAACCTTCCGAATGCCGGCTGTAAAGCACTGACGAACTCGGTTTTCAGCTGACTGTCCAGTTCCTCACGGCAATACTCCTGCTCCACGTTACCGCAGACATTGGCATAAAACAGAAGCGGGTCGGCTATTTTGTATGAATAGACACCGGAACAGCGCACGGATACATCCAGATCCAGTCCGATTTTGGAATCGACCACACGGAACGGAATAGGATTCGGTGTCCCGAATTTGTTATCAATAAGCTCTTTCGTATTAAAATAATAAACTCTCTGATCCTTTCCGGTATCTCCGCCATAAGTAAATCGCTTACCGAGGGTCATAAAAGACTGCTTTATGCTCTCGCCGAGGTTTCCGGCGAAAATTGACGGCTCGGTTGACGTATCATATGTAAATTCACCGGGCTCTGCGCAGACCTCCACTATCTTGCCCTGCTCTACGATAATCATGCACTGTCCGTCGGCAACGGCAATACCTGAACCGTTGGAAATGATATTATCGTTACCTTTTGTATTGGAGGAACGTCCGCTGATCTGCTTCTGTCCCTTGGTAACAAGTACCTCCTTAGGCATTGACTCACAATAGAAAAACTCTTTCCACTGGTCGGCAAGAGTGCCTCCCAACGCACCTATACCTGCTTTAATAAGTCCCATAATATAATTGCTCCTTTCAAGTTGTAATATATTTACCGGCCAAAGCCGTTAAATAACAATTTTCCATATATCATCTATAGCATCATATACGTACACAAGATTGCCGCATACTCCGTAATAATATTCTCTGACGAACTGCTCATCTCTGTCAGTACCGAGAGCAAATACCATACAGGTGTTGCCTTCAATCAGCTGCGTATCTCCTGTATACATAATCTTCATCCCTTGTTTGATGGCTGTTTTTACTTCATCAACCTTCATAAGGATTTCTTCAGCATTTTTAACCGGCTGCTCGTCAGGTAATTTCTCATATATTGAGAAATCATACACTCCCGTGATTCCCGGTATGTGCCCGTTTTCCATAGATAGTGATGGATGGAACTCAATGGCTCCACCGCCATCTGTAACGGTAATTAACACATTGGAATATATTTCGCTGAAATTACACCGCAGTAAGAGCGCATCGCCCGGATTTCCCACATACAGCGGCTTGCTCTTATCGTCCGCATATCCGCCGTCTTCAGTCATGGCAGACATATACACCGTTATCACGCCTCTATCATTGGGCGGCACAATTGCATACAATTCCTGTCCTTCTGTTATGTAAATAGGTGCTGATGCCAGAACCGGATATTTTACCCCTGTTTTGCTGTCCGTAAAACAGGTGCGCAGATCAAATTCCGAACTCTCTCTGTCGACATATCCGATAAAGGCTATACCTGCCACGCTGCCGTTTTGATTTATTTCATCCTGCAATGCCATTAATGCGGGATCATGTGCTTCGGTGGTATCCGTCTCATCGATGGTACTTTCGTCAGGAACCACGTTCTCTTCTGTGTCTGATGTTTTATTCCCCGGCAGCGCCGCGCATCCGCATAAAATACAGATAAGTAATATAACTTCACAAAGTAACAGCGCTGCGGGCATATTTTTTCTTCGTTTTCTGATTATCACCAAAGCAAATCCTTTCCTCTTGCATGGGCATTGATTTTACCAACATCACTTGTATTTATCCTACCGTCTCCGTTAATATCGGCACAGATAAATTCATTGCCTTTAAGTACGGAAGTACCTCTTGCATGGGCATTTGCCCTGCCTACATCACTGGTGTTGACTTTGCCGTCCCCGTTGATATCGCCTTTCAGATGTATTTTTACATTCTGCGTTACCGACTGGGTTCCTACTGTAATCGCATACTCCCGTGTGACATGATTTTTCTTCGACACTTTCATGGTGTAAGTACCGGCAGCAATGCCTGAGAGAGTATATCTGGCAGAATTTCCCTTCACACTTGTGCTGTACGCTGCCGTAGACGATCCTCTTTTGAACAGTTGCACTGTAACCGTATCTGTATTTGAGTTAAAGCTCGTTACCGTACCGGTAACAGATCCGCGGGCATTTGGGTCTTCCACCTTATAGGAGTCATACAGCTGCCAGATGAAACCATCACTAACGTCCATATTGTTCAGCCATGCATTTGCACTCTTATTGTTTACCACAAAATCTCTATTGTTTTTCGGGTATACATGGCCATGTTCTGTGGCACCCTCAAACGCAATCTTAAGATCTATGGTATACCATTTTCCTACTTCAAATTTATCATATGTTCCCATTGGTTTGCCGTCAGGTCCCAGCCATTGCATCGACACCACCTTTGTGTTTGCCGGAATTCTCGTAGGTGCAGCATAGCCGGCATTTGCAGCAGGACGGTCACCCAGAACAGGTTCTTTTATGTCAATATTGATGCCGTACTCCTTTCCCTCGCAGTTAGCCTCCAGCAGATTTTCAATCCTGTACTTCTGACTTATTGGTGAATAAGAATACCAGTCACCCTTATAAATTACATTATATGTAACTGCCTTATCAAACATCCCATTGGCTCTGTATCCTTCAGGTAATGTCACTTTTATCGGTGTGTTATCTGTGAGATAATAGCCATACCCCGGATCGACATCAAAATACACATAATATAGTTCGTCTTCTTTCATAATGCTGATCTCTACACCATATGTGCCAATGGCTTCATATACAACCGTATTCTTAAATTTATACTTTGACGGCGCATCCGATACTATTTCCGTATACCAGGTATCGCCACCAAGCCGGAACTCCTTTAAAGTACCTCGAACTTCGGTAAGCTTACGCTTCGCCACGAGTTCGATATAAATGCTGTCATTACTATCATTCACATCCTTATACGAAACTTCTGTATGCTCTACATTCACACTTACTGTGCCGGATACCGATTCAACCTGTCCGGCGAATTGATATCCGTGCCGTGCATATACCCAGAATCCCATGGTATAAGTATCACTGCCGGAATTGTAATACCACTCGGATGGGATGTCATGTTGACTGCGGGTATAACATTTGGATAATGTATCAGTTTGAAATGATATCCTGTGGTTGTCTTTGGTTGCTTCAGTAAACTCGCCACCATCCTGCTGAAATTTTATATTCCATATATAGCGGGTGCCGCTGACTGAATTCTCCATCAACACTTCGTAGTAACTGACATCATAATACAGGTAATTCATGCTAAAGAGTTCACAATCTTTCAGTTCTCTCGTCGATTCAAAAATAGTCCTGTCCGGATCTTTTGCCGGCATACAGATCCATACGAACTCTATCGTATGTCTTCCGGTTCTGTCCACATAAAAATCATCCAGATAAGCAGCCTCATATTTGCCCGTTCCGGGTTCACGAAGGCGGACAAAGAAATAGAATTCCAATCTGCCGGCATCCTTTAGCTTCTGCATCCATTGAGGCACATATGTGGCATCCGCAGAGATTTCATATCCCAGGCCGGCCTCCAGCCCTTCCACCAGTTTGCCCTTCTGTAATATCTGATTGTTGAGACTGTAACGCAGACGCGGTACATCGTTGCTATGATCTATGGTAAAACTATAGTTGCCTTCACTATCGGTGTTCCCTCTTGCATACCATTCACTGCCAATCTTACCGTTATTCTTATAATACTTAAACACCTTCACCGGATCGGTTTCTCCGTTATTACCGAAGAGTATCAATTTGTCCATGCCACGATCTACGCCAACAGATATCTTCTTTGCATTAAGGATTTTAAGGTTGTTCATATGACAGCCCCACGCGGCGGCATTGGCTATAGGGTTATGTATAGCCAGATAGATATTATTGGTGGTATCAATAGTGAGTGCAACCGTTGGAATCAGCGAGACGACGTTTCTGTATTTATTGCCACAACTAATAGCCAGACCCGCATCTTCCCCTATTACTGTATTTTTCGCCACGATTGCATAATCGGGACTTGTTTTTTGGGGGGATTGTGTCGTGATGATTCTAAGACTTCCGTATCCACACAATTCAAATGAACCACTACTTCCCAAATTGCCCTCTGACTTCGCCAAATCAATAACTGCACCGGTAGCACCTTCCTTAGGACAGAATCCGGTCTTGTTTTTATAACGGGTGCTGTGGCGGAAGGTGACATTGACGTCATCGGTAACCCTGAGCTTCAGATCGACACCGGGAGCGTAAATAGCGGAATACTTCTGGTTGTCGAAAAGTATCAGTGTCAGAGGCCATCCACTTAATTCCGAAAAATCAAAGAAATCATCCTCATATCGCGTCCAATACAGAAGGATGCCGCTTGAGTATGCCACATACCGGTCGAGATTCTTTTCTTTCTTAAGACTTTCAACCAGGGTAGTGTTTTCATAATAATTCTTCTCTTGTAAACTGATTCGAATTTTATGCACACTGCCGTCCGAATAGAACTTATAGCGGAATCCGGGTGTTATCACTTTTCCCTCTATCAGTTTTCTTAACTCGGGATATACAGCAGTAACGACTTGTGCTTCCTCATTGCAAGCTGTGGCCTGCACTTCTTTGTCAGAAGTACTGATTTCATTGCTGCCATCATTCTTTGCACTGGCTGACGACATAGACAACGGCAGTATGCCTATGGTCATTATCACTGCCAGCAATAAACTGAGCCATCGTTTTCGTTTACTTGTTTTCATCTTACTTCCTCCTTCACACATACATTTGTTTTCAGATCCGTATACTTGTAACATTACTTTTCCAAAAAAAACCAATCACTTGATTTCCTTTGGAAAAGCAAAAGGGTGAAGGCAGATGGCTTCCGCCCCACCCTTTGCCTGATTCTTTCTGATTGGATTTCAGATATTATCTGTTAACTGTTCTCTTTTTGAAAAAGTACAATGAGCTTCCAACCAGAACTGCTCCGGCTATAGTCACCAAACCAATCCAAAGTATTGTTTTGCTGCTGCCTCCGGTTTTCGGAGGAGCATCCGGTGTAACCGGTTTCTCAGCATTATAGCTGTTTGTGAATCCAATTCCATCCAGAGGATTGTTATGATCCAGCTCGTCGTTTTCATCGATTGAGCAGAAAGTCCAGCCTCCAACATTGGTATAACTGTCTACAAATATCGGTATTGCATAGAACTTGGTCTCATCATATGTCCAGCCTTTTGCATCGCCCTTGACCTGACGTATGACAAATCCCTCTGACAAATTGCCGGCATCATATTTATCAATTGTAAATATTAATTTGCCTTCATAAGTCTTTTCGCCTTCAGTCTCAACTGTATCCTGTACCAGCACATATTCAGTCGGCGCGCCGAAATTCTCAACAACGAATTTGAAAACTTCTTTGCCCGGATCCATTTCACCGGTCTTCTTTACAGTAACCTTAAAAGGAACTTCAACATTAATCTTGCCTTCAACCAGCTGTGGCTCAATCACATAACCGCAGGCAGTACATTTTACAGCATAATCATAAGTTGCTCCACCTTCATGATCCGGTATATGCGGCTGAATTTCATCATGATGTGCAGCGTTACGTCTGCATACATGGGCATGGCCGTCTGCCTCTTTATATCCCCATTCGGAAGTATCAAAATCATGATTGTCATTGAGCGCCCTGTATGGAATTTCAGCAATAGGATTGTCACTCATATCAAATATTTTATCGCAGATGATACATTTGATATAAGAATCCCATCCTCTGTCCGTACATGTTGAGTCTTTCGCATCAACTACTGAGAACGAATGTATACAATTTACTTTAACCTTGCAGGTTGCTGTTTTGGTACCGGCTTTTGCGGTAACGGTTGCTTCACCCGGGGCTATTGCAGTTATTTTACCTGTGGCAGGGTCAACTGTTGCGACCTCCGGTTTGTCAACAGACCAGACTACTGTTTCGGTACAGTCTGCCGGTGCAACATTGGCTATCAGACCTGTTTCTTCTTCACCAGCGTACAGGGTCAGCTCACTCATATTAAGTGAAATACTTTCTGCCGGTTTAATGACGGTAATCGTTGCAGGAACACAGCTAAATGTTTTAGGGTTATAGGTCTCATCGTCAGCTACGAGGTCAATCATTGTAACATCATAATCATTTGCTGCTGCAGTACTGTCTACGGTGCATTGGAATTTCATCAGTGCGATTTTACCTGTTCCGGTAAATGACTCGGCACCATATCCATTCAGAATCATATTAGGAACCGGAGTCCAGTCTACTGAATCCCAACCGAGCGTTTCCTTGATACCGGTCTCAAGCACTCCACTGCCGTCAACAAAAGTCAAACCTGATGGAATAACAAGTGTTCCTTCCATTGTGTTCTGTTTTCCGGTTTGCTGCATATAGATGGTGAAATTGATGGTATCACCAGGTACTGCTGTTGTTTTGTCAGCTTCAATTGTATAAGTGCAGGTTCCTCCGGCCGCAAATGTCGGCATTGCAGCCGCGAACATTGCATAAGCCATAACAAAACAAAGAAGTATAGATGTAATTCGCTTGTTCATAGGCAAGCTCCTTTTCTGTTTTATTTGCGGGGCATTTTGTTACATACCCTGCCACAGCCTCGCTTAGTTGTGACCGGATAGGGAGAGACTTTCTCTCCGGCTTTAAAGTTGATTTTACCAATATTTTCCTTGCAGCGGTTTCACATCGCATAAATCTGATCCATCAGATATTCTGATGTCATCGAGCCATAGAAAAACTGGTCAATGATACCGCGTTTTTTTGCTTCACGAATGTCCTTCGCTGCCTGCTTTTCAGTATTGGAATCCACAATCAGGGCGATTTTGCAGTCAGGACATATCGATTTCACCTCATCCCGCAATTTCAACCTTTCGTCGAACAGCCAGGGTGTATAAGCGGTAACCTCCATTACAAGGACAAACGGTTGGTACACTCGGCATAGTTCGATGGTATCTTTCGGAGACTCCGCACGAATCACGTCGATGTCATAGTCAGAATTTTTGAATGCGGCTGCTATGGAATCACCGAACAGAAAATTCTGCATGTCAACTACAATTTTTTTCATCGAACCATTCCTCCTTGTGATATATCTGTTTCATCTAACTTTACGGTTTTATTGTATCAAATAAAAACAGCTCTGTCTGTCCTCAGAAGTGAGGACAATTACAGGCTGTATTATAATAAAAGCCACTCTGCAATAAGCAGGGCAGCTTTAAATGTATACATTATAGTCATCTAATTCGCCAGACATTTTCATGTTTCATTCTGTTCATCAAGCCAGCAGCCGGGTACGACCATCCTTTTGCCAACAGCCGCAATCATCAGTCTGTTGCGATTCTCATAACCGGTCTTTTCCAGCATACGGTTAATGTATGTGCGCACAGTTGATTCCGCCACATTCAGTTTCAGCGCAATCTCAGCATTGGTTTTCCCCTCACACAGCAATTGCAGGGTCTCTACCTCACGCTCGGACAACTCACAGGAAAGTGTATTCCCCAGTTTGACACTCGGCACACTGTCCGGCCAGAAATGCATGCCGGAAAGAGTACCTTCAATAACACCCACAAGGTCTCCGGATGGAGAATCCTTATACCAGAAGCTGTCAACTCCGATTTTTCTTGCCTGGTCGAGAAAACGTCCTTCTAACATTGATGTTACCATAACGATTTTTATCCTTGGATATACCCTCTTAATTGATTCGGCAGCAATCAGGCCGTCTGAGTCGCTTTCAGTGCATATATCCATTATAATCAGATCGATACGGCTCTCTCCGCATCCGGAAAGCGCTGCATCGGCACGGGTCAGTGTTCCCGCAACCTCGCAATCCTTACATTTTTCCACACAAGAGCACAGGTATGCTCTCGCCAGTGCCTGGTCTTCAACAATCAATATTTTCCTCGTACTCATATTTTATACACCTCCTGAATTTTCTGATATTGGTAATTCAATCACCAGAGAAAACTCCGGTAAACTCTGTACTGTCATCCTGCCGCCATGGTTTTCGATCCGATGACGCAGATTAGTAAGTCCTCCGCCTTCTGTAATCTTCTTTATAGGCGGTTTGCCGTTATTGCGTATCATAATAGTATAACTTGTTTCGTTTTTCCAGATATTTGCCAGAATCTCTGTGGCATTGGCATACTGAATAGCATTATTCAGACACACCTGCATGGCTATATACATCAATTCCGCGCATCCTGCCGCCGGTTCTTCACCTCGTATCCTCACAGTCACTCCGCTGGTCTTTGCATTGTCAAACAGTTTTGTTTTCTCCGGAAGACTGACTGAATCACGGAAGGCTATGGTCTTCTCCCATTCCTGACACACAACATCTGAATCAATGCCAACCATCTCACCTGTTATATATTGCCTGGTCAATGTGATACACGCAGCCAGGCTGTCATGCATGGCAGATTTCGCAGCAAGTCTTTCTTTTTCCTGTGCCAGTGCACCAGCATTATCTGCAAGACGCCTCAGCTTTTCAGAATCTTCGTCCAGTTTCTTACTATCGTCGGCAAGCTGTACCAACACGCGATGCAATTCGGTGACATCCGCGGCCGTCAGCTGTATATAGCTCTCACCGTACCTGTCGGTGACCTCTGTTTTTTCAAATCTCCATACAGTCTTGTCCGGGAAACGATATGTATTCTCTATATCCGGAACCTGTCTGATACCTTTCGGAGGATCGGACAGTGCTTCTTTAATCTCACCATAGTACTGCATATCACTGTCAAGCAGATACCGGCTCAGCTGATACATCTGACGGTTGCATAGAACAATAATGCCAATGCGGTCAAAAAAACATACAGCAGTTGGAAGCCGGTCAAAACTCTCCTTAATAGCGTTAAAACCTACATGTTTCAATCTACTCATCATTCATACCTCCTACCGGTGTGCGGACAAGCCACAAGCCGTCCTCCTGCTTAACTGTTACATTTGAAGAAATGATCAAAGACAAATCAACATCACATTCCACTGACAGATCCATCTCATCATCCGACAGACAGATAAATATGGAATTCAGCCCATCTACCGCTGTTTCCACGACAGTCTTCAAAAGATTGAACCGCCGCATCACCTCTTCCGAATGCATTGGTTTTGTCATATAATAGACCACACTGCATTCCGTACCGCAGACGTTCATTACTCTCACGGCTTCATCTACCGTCAGCCTGATATCCTGTTGTGACAACAGTTCATGTTCCAGACTGAGAAAATACAGATTGGCACTGCGCTTTATGTACGTACCAAGCAGAAGAATCCTCTTCAATATGTTATGTACTTCATCGGTTTCCGTATTCTCACATTGTTTCAAAAGCTGTCCTATTCTGTTTATCTGATTCCCATACATTAAATCCAGTTTATCATAAATACGTCGCTTCTCGGTCAGCTCATGCAGTTTTTTCTGTATGAGATATGCTTCATGCAATTTTTCTTTGTTATTTTTGATCTGAGCCTTATTCTCACTCAACTGTGCACGCAGTTCGGTCAATGGGCGCACATTATCTTTCCATACGACGTATCCGCCGTTAATCGGTGCTGAGGAGATACGGGTTCCATCCTGGCGGATAATCTGGGTTCCGTCCTGCGGACATATCATATCTTCATCTGCGGCACGGGAGCGGATAACTACATTCCCGCTGCGGTCCATAATAACGGCTGCGAGTGTCGATGCCTCAAAAAGTTCAACATAACCGGTATTGGACTGTATCATCCGGCAGCGTATGCAGCTCTCATATATCGCAGCGTATAACAGGCAGAACATCACGTTCATGTCGCCAAACCACCATCGTACAGCCGACAGACCCGTCAAATATAAAATTCCGTACAGTATCGTTATGCAGCCTATAATAAACGGCATCAGTGGTTTTTTCCCACCGTTCTTAATCCGGCTTTTCTTTAAAAGGCGGATAAGCGAAAAAATCATACAGCCAACCATCCATCCGAGACAGATGAAATATAAATAGCGGTGATGATATGAATAATTGTCCGGTCTGCCCGGTATACCGCTGTTAAATGCAAATATCTGCTGATGCAGATCATTGGTGATCACCAGCGAAAACAATATGGCCGGAATGGCTGCAAGAGCAACTATCCTTCCGGTCAGTCTATATTCTTCTGATTTTCCGAGAGACAATGCAATATACACTCCAAACAATGGTATAAAAAGCATTGGCAGATAGTAAAGATACCAGATATACCGTGCCACCGTAATATCGGTAACAACCTCGTATTTCAGTGTACGCAGAACAAGCCACACCAACATCAAGGCGGCTGTCAGCCGCATACAGTGCAACGCCTGCGTCTGTATGATACGACGATCAAGGGAATATCCCCACAGAGCAAACAGCAGCAGATAAAGTGCAGCACGGATATAGCTCATATAAACACCGCCAATATCAAATTTGGCAAGCATTCGGCAGGAATAAGCTGCTGCAATAATAGCAAATACAAAAATCATTAAAAACAGCTGTCTGGTATTCCGTTTCATATGGAAAATCTCTCGCTTTCTCTCTTGCGTACAGTGAAATTTTATCTGTTTAGATTAAAATAACATATTTTTCGACAAAATACAACACTTCTTTCCGCGGCATGATTCCGGGCAGCAAAAAAGCCGGCCATTACGGCCGGCCGCGTTCAATCCTGAGATTATATCACCTAGCCGCAGTTCCGATACATCATCCTCGTATTCACCTTCTAATCCATTTGTGCAGATAGTCTGCACAAATATTTATATTCAGCCTATGCTAATAAGTGACCGATAAATGGTCACTATCGGTCACTTATCGAACACTTTGTATCCAATAGCCCGTAAAAGTGTCCGATAGTGTTCAATAAAGTGTTCAATAAGTAGCAATGTGACCACTAAATCACATATTTAGTTGCCGGTCCATTTCCAATCTTCGTAATCAATCCTTTTTCTATCATCTTATCAAGTAATTTTCTTGCTCCTGTCTTTGACTTATAACCACCTATATCAGCAGCTTTTTGAGAAGAAATACTTCCATTCTGCCTGATATACTCAAGTATTTTATCTTCTTTTGACACAGCAGCTACTTCTACTTGATTTGCATTTTCATTTCTGATATCAGCAGCTCCCGGAATATATACCACTTGTCCAACTTCGAGCTTTAATGTTACCCTGTCATTACGCTCTGAGAAATCAAATTCCGGTTTCTTCCAATTTTGTTCTGCCCATGCAGTCATAATCTTATCGACACCACTTCCGGCACGCTCACCGACATTTACAAAGCCAAACATCTTTAAGATATTCGGATTTCGCGGATCACTATTGCCACCAGCATAAAACTCCTCTTTTGTTACCCTGATAGTACCGGGATTGGAAATACTTAGTTCCTTACCTTTTTTAACAACAAGGATTCCTCTTCTGCCATAATAATTGGCATGTGCCAGTGCATTTGCCAATGCTTCTTCCAATGCATCATGCACATCCACTCTATCTACACGATATCCATCTCGTCTATTTGCAAACGGAACTGCTACATCATCGTCCATTCTGGTACGCACCTTGCAGAAAAAATCGTATATATTACCGCTCCAATCACCTTCGTTGGAATGTGTCCGAAATAACCAGCGCACTGCTTTATCATCACATTCCTCACGATAATCCAGAAAATAATTAGGGAAAACTTCTGTAATGTGATAAGCCTCTCCAAAGAATAATAGTCCTGCTATCGTTGGAGATAATGTACCATTCTTATTCTTTGCTGCTGCCCTTAATTTCATAAGGAACTCATCATTTTCCAAAGCATTCCACGGATGTCCACTGTGAAGCTGTTCAAAAATGATTCTATAGCCTTTTATAGTATCCTGATTCAGCACATCCAATCCAAACTCGTCCAGCACTTCCACATCACCAGATACATCTCTCTGATCTGCAAACATCGCACGGACTGCCTCTTCGGTACAAAGGAAATCTCCTTCATAATCTCTTTTATAAGTGCCCTTCATCGGATCTGTTCCAATATAAACCGGCTTATCATGCCTGTCTGCCGCAGGTACATCAATTCTTAATATTCTCTTTTCTCCTACTGTCACTGGTCTGACATGATGATTCAATAAGATGTTCTTAGATACCTTATTTCTGTCATTCAATGTACTCCAAAAGTCTTTCTGATATTTTACAATCTGCTTGTCTGTCAGTCCTTCAACTGTAAAAGAATCTCTATGTTCCCTAATACCAAGCAGAATCGTGCCACCATCTGTATTTGCAAAAGAAGAATATGTCTCCCACATGCTCTCTGGAAGTCCACCTGTTGCCAGTTTGCATTCTCGCTCATGATCTTCTGCAAGATTCAACTCGTTTAATATTTCCTGCTTTATCAATAATAAAACCTTCCTTTACTTTAAAATAATAGGTCACTTTGTCATTTATAGCTCATCATCTTCAAATAAATTATTGTCTAAATAACTTTCCACTTCCATCATTAGTCCGTAACCAATTAATCTTTCCGTAATATGATAATCAATGTCGCTTTATTCTTCATCTTTCACAAACTCACAGATATCGCTAATATCACAATCCAGATATGTAGCAATCTTGAGCAATACACTCATAGACACTTCTCCATCCTTACGCATCTTTGTAAGAGTATTCGGAGCAATATCTACAGCCTTTCTCAAATCGGCTTTACTCATCTTTTTGTCTACCAATAATTTCCATAATTTATTGTAACTTACTCTCATTCTAATACCTCAAGGCTTTTTCTATAATTTGTCACAATTGAGTGAAAACTCACTTTTTTATTATATTACAAAACACATTTTCTTGCAATCAAAATAATCGCATTTTCTTGCGAACTTTAGTTATTTTAATTTAAAAGTCTATGGCACTAACTAAATAAAATCAATTGCCATATCATATCTTTCAGCCATGTAAGATTCTATAAGTTTTACAGTCATTTCCACCTCATAGATGTATCTATCATTTCCAAGCAAGTTCAACAGTTTGTCATATATTGCCGACACAATGGTATATGCAACCGAATTATTAAGCTCAGGAAATCTTTTTGTTCGTTCATTCATCCTTGCTACCGCCGCTTGCAACGTTTCTTTGATTTCGTCATCGTTATCCTTATTCATTAAAATAATGCACATATCCGCTAACACACGAGCAAACATTCTTGTAATCTCTGCCTCCAAAGCTAATTGATTTCTATTGGCATCAAGCCAATCTGAATATGTTTTATAACCTTCGCATTTAAGCTCATAAGCGACTTGGTTTTTCAGTATTTTCTTTACTGAAAAGTTTTTCTTTTCTGAAAGCTTCTCTAATCCTTTAGAGGTAATAAATATAACTTCTTCCTCTGTATTATCCAATTTTCTTATTTTTTCAATAATACAATACTCTTTTTGCGTTACCGTTCCCAAGATTTTATTGAATAAGTCACCTTTTAATCCATAACTTGATTTCAACATATGAAATAGATCATCAACTCCTACTGCTCCTTTATAGTTATAAATCTTTTTCAGAAAATCCACTTCTATATCATTCCATATTTTTTCACTCATTTGAATTTATATCCTTCTTTCTGTTTTATCATGGTATTCTGCTTCTTTGCCTGCATCAATATTCGCTCGTCAGTCCGCATCAACTACATATTCAACACCTGTTTTACCATGTTTGCGCATATATGCCTTGTCTGCTGCCTCACTTTTGATTACGATGAATCCCAGAATCGAGAATACAATAATTACCGTAACCACTGCCAGAAGTAAATCCGATAAGCGTATTTTTCCGATTGTTTTTCTCATTTTCTCATCCTCCTGTCCCGGTTCTATGACACAGCTTATCATTTTGCAAGGGTAATAAAAAGGACTTTCATATCATGACTTTGGGCCCTTAATTGTAAAATTCAACGCCAGAAATTGCCCTTTTACCTTTACAATCGTGCATTTAGTTTTACAAACTTTTAACTTTAAATTCATTATATACCATTTTCAGCTCGGTTTTGGCCTCATTTTAAGGTTTAAGATTTTTAGTGTCAATATGTACTAGCAGTTACTATTTCATTCAAAGTCATGACTTTGGAAAGATAAAAAACCGGCCATTACGGCCGGCGGTGAGTTAATTCCACGTTTTAAGATATTCTTTCAGCATAAAAGCACAAAAATAAGGAAACGTATATATACTTTCAGAACACCCTATATTAAAATCCCCTAATTTTATTCCATGCTTTATATCGCTGTATCTTTCATCCCTGATAAGCGTCCTGAGCGACTTGGCTCTGTCATTATTAGACTTGACTTCCACAGGAATAAGCTCATTCTGAGAACGCACAAAAAAGTCTTCCTCAAGAGTTGCGTTTTCTTTCTTATAATAAAACAGTCCCAAACCTTGCTTAATAAATGCTTCTGCAACGAAATTTTCGTATAGGGCACCTTTATATACGCCAAGGTTCTTATTAACCCTCAGATCTTCCTGCGCTTCATCATCCAGCGCTGATACTAAAAGTCCCGTGTCAGGGTAATACAACTTATACTTAGTTGTATAAACATTCCCTTTTAGTGGAAGTTCCGGCATAAGCAGACAGTTGCATTCCGTCACAACGCCCGCGTCAATCAGCCATTCTATACACCCGGTATATTCTCTGGAGCGTGCATTTTTGCTGATTTGACTGTATTGGAATTTCTTGTTTTCTTTGGCAAGCTGTGCTGGTATACTCCTATACACACTGATTATTTTGGTCTGATCAAGCCCTTGCGCATATTTTCTGACATCTTCTTCATAATCAAGTCGAATCTGATTCTGGATATCTGACGAAGCCTGAAAAGTTCCTGACTCAATATATCCCTTAACCACATCCGGCATCCCGCCCAGAACACAGTAATCAAGAAACAGTGCTTTATATACAGACAATTCTGTTTCACCGAATGGCCTCATAGCTGTCATATGTTCTAAAATACTGTAAATCTGAGTGTTGTCATATCCCTTAGCCCACAAAAATTCCTCGAAATCCATTGAAAACATTTCATAATCAGTCTTATTTCCAACGCTGTTACTGTGAATTTTCCTGTAATTGATTCCAAGCATTGAACCGCTGCATATAATATCATAACGCCCGTCAATTCTAAAAGACTTCAATGCGGTAGCTATATCAGGATATTCCTGTATTTCATCAAAAACAATAATCGTATTACCCTGAACAAACTTAAATGACGGATTTATCAATGATATATTCTTCACAATAGTATTTACATCATATCCATCTTCCGCTATCTTGATAAATCTCTTATCCAGAGCAAAATTAATATATATAACACTTGTATAATTAGCGTTGGCAAAATGCATAATAGATTCTGTCTTGCCAATCTGTCTTGCGCCTTTTACTATCAATGGCTTACGATTAATGTCTTCCTTCCACTTAATCAGGAAATCATCTATTTTTCTTTTCAAATACATAAATATCTCCTCCTGATTATAACATTATCACATTTCATGAGCCATTTCAATCAGTTTCATCACATTTTATGAGCGTATTTTTGACTTTTTCTCACATTTCATGAGCATATAATCAGATTTATCGCAGAGAGATTTAAATATCTCTCCGAGTTCCTGTCCGTAATCCTCTCCGCTTCCGGAATATGTAAGTGAATACGCCTCATCAATAAACAGAATACAGCCCATTGCGTATCTTTTCCTCATCCTCACAAATACATAAGATAATTTACAAGATTTGCCAGCGCTGCTTTTCCGGCGCTTGCCTCCATACCGACAAGTTCTCCGTCCTTGTCCATTACATTCACTGTTGTACTAATTAACTCTTTAAGATTGCTATCCATAATAATATCACCTCCTTGCCGGAATATTTTGCCGAACCGTTTGTTTTACTGCTGGAAACGGCTGATTTTTGTCGAAGGCATAAAGAAAGGAGCGCCCAGCAAGTTTTTTACTTGCTGAGCGCTCTTGAAACTGTGCCGGAGATTGCCGTCCGGTCGGCTATTCTCTTTTCAGACGGCATATCGCCGTCACCGTCCTTTCATGACCGCATAGGTCTTATTTTTCTGTTCTGTTCAGTATGTACTTCTCGCCTTGTGTCGTCGTACCCTTGCCTGCGGTCAGCTCAAGCCCCGTATCGGTATATGCCACCTCGTACTCGCAGTCGGTCAGTGCCTCGGCTTCAAAGTCGATAGAGAGTGTCTTACCGGACAGCGTGAAACGGAATCTATACGGTGCGCCGGAGAGCCGCAGCTCTCCGCTGCCGTCCTCACGGAAGGTATAGACGCAGTTCCTGTCGGACATTATAAAGCTGCCGTAGATGCTCTCGTTATGAGATCTGCCCTCGGTATGGCCGCAGCCTCGGTCATGGGTTTTGTCTGCGGCGGTATTCTGTTATCCTGCATTGCTTCACCTTGCTTTACTTTTACTTCAATATTCTGACTTCATCCAGGAAGTCAAACAGCATCGGCATACTGGTGCCGATGGGGGTTTCGTCCTCCCACAGACACATCTCGCCGGTCAGCGTGACGCCGGGCTTGGTCATACGGAAAAGGAAAAATCTGTCCGTGGCGGAGCGCTTCCAATGGAGCAGGGACACCTCTCCGTCGCCGTTCGGCCGTGGATACACGGTCAAAATGTGAGTGTCGCTTGCCGCCTTTCGGAAAGGGACTTGCTGCCAAGCCCGCTTTCAGGAAAATAGGCGGTGGCGGAATGATCCGTCACCGCCTATTGTGTTTAGGTTATTTCGATTTCGGAAGCGTAGGCTTATTCAGCCTCGGATTCCTTTCTCTTTTTGCCGTTCAGACCCAGCACGGTCAGAACACCGCCGCTGACGAACAGAGCAGCCAGCCAACCGATGAGGTTGCTGCTGTCACCGGTCTGAGGAGACTTGGTAGAGTCGTCCTTTCCGGGCTTATCGGTGTTATTATTACCGCTACCTGTATTGCCGGTGCTGCCGCTGTCGGAGAGCTTGGCGATGACCGTATTCTCGCTGCGCTTAGCGCCGCAAACGGTGCATTCCTCGTGCTTGATGCCGGTGGCCTTCTTGGTAGCGGCCTTGTCGATCACCCACTGGAAGCTGTGTGCTGCCGTGTCGGCCTTGTCGCGACACTCACACTCATGCCAGTGATTGGTGTCGTCATACTTCCAATCTGTGCCATAGCTGTGGGTATGTGTTGCGGGGATCGTTACGGTTTCAAGCACCTTCTTGCAGACGGTACACTCCTCATGCTTCAGGCCGGTCTGCGTCTCAGTCGCCGCTTTGTCTACCTTCCACACGAAGGTGTGGGACGCCAGATCCTTTGTGCTGCCGCTCGGATCCGGGCAGGCGCTGTCGGTGCACTGATGCCAATGGCTCTTTGCGTCCGCATACCACGGACCGCCGTAGGTATGGGTATGGGGACCCACATACGGCTTCACGGTGATGGCCTGGTAGGTCTTGATATTACTGCCGCCGCTGCCATCGTTATACTGGATCGTTACAGATGCCCGTCCCAGAGCAAGCTTGTCACCATAGAAGATCACGTACTTGTCTCTGGAGAGGTCAGCCGTGGTGCCGTCGGTATAATGCGCGGTGACCACCATGCCCGTCGGGTCAAAATCCTCGCCGACCATGTACTCGGTCTTATCCGGCTGTTTTGTGATCTCGATGCTCTCCACCGTCTTGACGACCTCCGGTTTGCCAAGGCCACGGATCACCTGATAATCCTTGTTATACGGAAAACCACTCCATGTTGTTTCAAAGGCATCCGCTTCAACTCCGTTTACGGTCACGTTCTCCTTTTTCAGCCCGGTGTAATCGCACCCCAGGAGCTTATTAAAATAAACCTCTACCCTATATTCTGTATCCGCCTTGAAGGTTCCGGTTAGAGGTGCGGAAGTCCAAGCACCCGCCGAATCCTTTTCCATAAATTGGAAGTAGCTAAGTTTAATACCAGGCTCTGTCGTCGTAACCGCGGCATCTGCTATCTTTGCGTCCGCTTTATATCCGGTCACCGTGATCGGCAGTGTGGTCACCTTTGTCACGTTCGCTGGTTTATAGGTGTTGTATACCTTGAATGTGATGCTTTTACCGTTGCCATACACGCTCTGCGGGCCGCTTTCGTTGTTGCCGCCCGTATAAGAAATGCTGTACCATACATACTCTCCGATTGGATCGCCGGGCACGACCTGCTGTACGATATACTTGCCCTCCTCGACCGCTATGGTGTTTGTTCCTGTTGTTCCGTCTGCTCCGACGGTGACAGTCATCGTACCGTATTCATAGTATTGCGCAGTCACTTCATTTATGGCCTTCTTGATTTGGAATGTAAAGGTCGCGCCTTCCGCGCTTCCGGTCAGTCCGTTCACCCCCACGGTGATTTTTAATTCACATGTTTTACTCTCTTCTGCTCGCGCCGTTGTGGGCGTCAGACACAGCACCATACAGAGAACCAGTACAATGCTGAGCCATTGCTTTTTCATGATTTCTTCCTCCTTAAAAAGTATATAGACTCTCGGAATCTCCAGCCCATTGAAAACACTGGGTTTGGAGGTTCCTTTTTTATCGAAATCACCCACTTTTTTTGCAAAAAGAGCTTTACAAACGGCTCGAAAAACGAGGTGCTTCGCGCCCTTGTTTACAGAAATGACTTTTGCGAACAGGGGGCGACTTCGATGTTACCGATTTATCCTGGCGGCCATGTGGCCTACCAGAATTTTGTGGTTGAGCAGTTGTGCAACCACTATGCCAACCCGGCAGAATTGCCGGATAGGCTATTGGACATTGCCGAGCGCTTTTGGGAGAAGAACCTGACGGGCATTGACACGCTCATGCAGGAGTGCTACTCCTGGTTTGGACCAAAACCAAGACCTCCGTCTTGTATACTGCGCTCAGTGCTGTTGTCCATCACCTTGTGATTTAAACGCTGTCGATCACCGAAGCAAAGTAGTTTTCGGACACCGAGCCGAAGAGAAAAGCGTCTATCAGACCCTCGCGCTTTGCCTGCCGTACCTTTTCGGTCAACTCTCCGTCTGTATCGTCATCCACAAAGAGAATGACCCGGCAGTTTTCCGTGTTCCGTTTTACTTTGTCACGGATTGCCATTCTTTCTTTGAACATCCAGGGCGAATACGCCTTGACCTCCATTAAAAGCACATCCGGTCGATGCGTTTTGCACCACTCGGCGGTTGCGTCCGGCGACTCGGAAATCACAACATGGCAATCGTCCAATTTTTGCATCAGCATTCGCTCCATGGTGTGCGCATGGATATCGCTCTGAAAGTCCAGAACGATTTTTTTCATCATTCATCACCACCTTTTGAAAGCACACCCCTAACTTTACAGTATCTATTGTACGGATTTTTTGGTGCTTGTCACTGGCACTTGTGCCAGTAACAGAAGGAAAAATTCGATTTTTTCAAAATTTTTTTGCCTTTTAGGCGCAAAAACCCCCTTGACCGTACAGCCAAGGGGTTCAATTTCTCTTATTCGTCTTTTAAGGTGGTTACCATGAGCTTGTTTTCAATGGCGGTTGCAACCAGCGATTCTCTGCTTTCAAAGCCGCCCTTTTCCACCATATCATCCAGGTTCCAGCGAACGCCGTTTTTGGAGATACCCAGCTTGTCAGCGATTTCCTGATAGGTGAAGCCCTTTATATACAGGCGCAGGATGTCTAACTGCCGGGGCGAGAAGGCATCGGACATCGTACCCTCCATTTCAATGGCTGGAGCAATATCGGGGAAGACCTTTTCCCCTGCCAGGGTGCGCTTTACCACGCTCATCAGTTCCTCCGTGCCGTGATCCTTATACCACAGGCTGTCGGCGGCGCCCATTTTGGCTCGTTCCAATACCTGCGGATCAACAAGCGAGGTAGCCACAACGATTTTGATTTGCGGAAAAGCCTTTTTGATGCGCTCTGCGGCGGCAAGACCGGAATGCTTGTGCTGCGTCTGCACATCCATAAGGACGAGCTTTACGGTGGCGTCGCAATGCTTTTCCGCTTCAAAGGCGTCACGGAAAACGCCGACAAGATAAAACTCGCCGTCTGCCGCAAGACGATCGACAAAGTGCTTTTGGATGTATAAATCA
>ENA-OZFX01000114-OZFX01000114.1-human-gut-metagenome-genome-assembly--contig:-NODE-114-length-45850-cov-5.943858_pt1 | contig 45850 bp, 39 predicted proteins | sample MGYA00244651_ERZ653648 | MGnify/ENA primary metagenome ERZ653648 (study PRJEB26926, sample SAMN06164910) | human gut metagenome | biome: ENVO:00009003; feature: ENVO:2100002; material: ENVO:00002003...
CGCCAAGGTCACCGCAAAGGTCGAAGCGCAGGATAAGTACCGCAAGATCATTGTCTTCAAGTACAAGTCCAAGAAGAACGAGCGCAAGAAGCAGGGCCACCGTCAGCCCTTCACCGCAGTCAAGATCGAAGCGATCTCCCTTTGACTGCACGGGGCGCCCCAAGCGCGGGGAACGCCCGAATATCAATGAAAAGGAGAAATAATCATGATCTTTATCAGTTTATTCGCTCATAAAAAGGGTACCGGTTCCTCCCACAACGGCCGCGACAGCAACGCGAAGCGCCTCGGCGTCAAGCGTCAGGACGGTCAGGCCGTGCTCGCGGGCAGCATCCTTGTGCGCCAGCGCGGGACGAAGATCCACCCCGGCAACAATGTCGGCATCGGCGGCGACGATACCCTCTTCGCCCTCAAGGACGGCGTTGTCAAGTACGAGCGTCTCGGCAAAGACAGAAAGCAGGTCAGCATCTACTAAGCAATTTAAGCTCCGCAGAAGCGGAGCTTTTTTTGTGGGAAAGGTGCCGCCGCGCGCCCGCTTTCTGCGGGCGCGCGGCGGCCGAAAACAAGAGCGGAAGACGCTCCGAGAGCCGCCGAAGAACGGGGCGGAGCAGGCTCGGAAAAAAAGAAAAAAATTTCGAAAATCGGCGCAAAAAACGCTTGCATTCTTTTTTTGATTGTGCTATTATAATCAAGCAAGTTCGGAAGCTTAGCTCAGCCGGGAGAGCATCTGCCTTACAAGCAGAGGGTCATAGGTTCGATCCCTATAGCTTCCACCATACAGTGCGGAATGTTGATTATGCGGGAATAGCTCAGTGGTAGAGCGTCACCTTGCCAAGGTGAATGTCGCGGGTTCGAGTCTCGTTTCCCGCTCCAAACGTACTTTCCGCACTGTTTTTTTGGCGCCATAGCCAAGTGGTAAGGCAAAGGTCTGCAAAACCTTGACTCCCCGGTTCAAATCCGGGTGGCGCCTCCATGCGAAAGGCATCGTCTTCGGCGATGCTTTTTTCGTAAAGCGGAGGTGTCAAACTTCATATGCCGCTGTGGTGGAATTGGCAGACGCAAGGGACTTAAAATCCCTCGGTAGTGATACCATACCGGTTCGAGCCCGGTCAGCGGCACCACAAAGATGGGAGAACGAAAGCGTTCTCTCATCTTTGTTTTTTGCCCGCGCTTGCCTTTCAGCTCAGTTTATAGTATAGATGAGTTTTCCCGCTCTGTCGATCGTATGGCAGTGAGTAGGGGCGGAACATGATTTGTAAATCTGAAAGAACGTACTTGAATTTATGCCGATCATATGATAAAATAAACTAGGAACTTCATTTTACGGCTTGCAAACACAAGGAGCATTCCATGTATTCCAACCAAGACCTTATAGAACTTGTCGATATTCTGCGGGCGGAAGATACGGAGACGGAGTGGCTGGAATTTAAGGCCAACCACCTTTCCAATCAGGATATCGGCGAATATATCTCCGCACTCTCTAATGGGGCGGCGCTGCGGGGCAGACCGTTCGGCTACCTCATTTTCGGCGTGGACGATACAACGCATGAGGTCACCGGCACTGCTTTTGATTACCGCAAGCAGAAACAGGGAAACGAAGACCTTGAAAACTGGCTCAACCGACTCACGGAACCCAAGATCGGGCTTGCCATCTACAACGTGCAGTATGCTGCCGGGAAGCGCCTTGTGATGTTCGAGATCCCCGCTGCGTTCAACCAGCCCACGGCGTTTGCAGGCAAAGAGTCGGTGCGCATCGGCAGTTATCGCCAGGATCTGCGCCGCTATCCGGAGACGGAAAAGCAGCTTTGGTATGCCCTCAACCGCGTCTCTTATGAGCAGACGACTTCCTCCGAGCAAAACCTGCACTTCAAGGAGATGACACTGATTGCGCGCAGCCGCGGGCTGGACTTCTCCGAAGAAAAATTTGCAACGCTGCGGATGCTGGACGGCAACGGCAAGTTCAACAACCTTGCCCTGCTTTTAAGCGACGAGAACCCGCATATTGTCAAGTTTGCCGTCTATAAGAACAAGCGCATGGATTTTGCGGTGAAGAAGGAGTTTTCGGGCTCGTGGATCGCCATGCTCGACCAAGTGCTGGAATACGTCAATCTTTACAACGACACGAGCGCGCGGGTGATCGGCAACAGCGCCACGCGCACCGAAGTGCAGAGTTATCCCGATCCTTCTCTTCGGGAGATCGTCGTCAACGCTTTTGCGCATTTTGATGCGAGCTTCCCTTCCGACGTCAAGATCGAGTTCTATCCCGACCGCGTGGAGATCGCTTCTCCCGGCGCGCTCTACCGCACGACGATGAAGGAAGTGCTGAGCGGACGACAGTCCTTCCGCAATCCTAACCTTGTGTATGTGCTGAACAAATTCAACTACATTGAGAACTATGCGACGGGTCTCAAAAAGACGCTTACGGCCTATGCGCCGTACGCGGTCAGCCCGAAATATGAATCGACCGAGCACTTTTTCGTCGTCATGCTCCCCAATGTCAAGTGGACGGGGGAAGAGGCGGATGCGGCGGCGAGCGGAATGTCGGACAAACATGACGGTGTAAATGTCGGAGAAAATGACGGTGTAAAGCTCTCTTCGACGCAAAAAAAGGTGCTGGAACACTTGCGCGAAAACGGCGCTCTTTCTGCTGCCGAACTGGCAAATGTCATCGGGAAAACACAAAGGACTGTCGAGCGCGCCCTTGCCGAACTCAAAGTCAAGGGCTTCCTTGCAAGGGTCGGTTCGGATAAAACCGGCTATTGGAACGTATTGAAGTAATAGCATCTGAATAGCTCTTATTAAGAAAATGTGCGAACCAAAACGGGCGGCATCGGAAATTGCCGCCCATTTTGTGTGAAAAGTTTTGGGAAGAAGTGGGAAGACAACAAATCACGGAAGAATCGGTGCAAACGGAAATGGTCTGATCTCGGGCAAATTTTGCCTTGTTTTGGCGCGAAATCGCCCTGTTGATCGCGCGGGGAAGATTTTTCTTCTCAAATAGTATGGAAAAGGCTGCCCGAGGGAAGGACAGCCTTTTTTATAATTGATCAAGGCGGCATGAGGGCGGGGCGCCCGAGCGCGCCTTCCTTATGAAATTTGCACGGGGCGGAGCGAACGGGGGGGGATAGCCCGAGCGCGCCCCCGCCGTGTGCGGAGCGAACGGGGGAGGGAACGCCCCGCCGTGTGCGGAGGAAGAACTTACTCTTTGACGGCGCCTGCCGACATCCCGTTGACCATATACTTCACGAGGCAGAAATAGAGGATGACGATGGGCACCGCAATGAAGATGGAGCCTGCGGCAAAGCGCGTAAATTCCGTCTCGTCGAGGTACATGAGCCCCACGGCGACCGTCCAGTTGTCCATCGTGGGCAGCAGCAGCTGCGGAAGGATGAAGTCCGACCACGGCCAGGTGAAGGACGTGAGCGCCGTATAGACGAGGATGGGTTTGGAAAGGGGCAGGATGATCCTGGTGAATACCTGAAAGTTGGTCGCACCGTCCAGCCGCGCCGCCTCATCGATGGAGGAAGGAATGGTGTCAAAGAACCCTTTTTGCACCATGTAGCCCATCGGCGCCTGCGCGGAGTAGATGAGGATGAGCCCCCAATGGTTGTTGATGAAATTGAACTGCGTCATGAGGAGGAACACCGCCGTCATTGCCATGAAGGAAGGGAACATCCCCAGAACGAGCGTCGTTTTCATGAGCGCTTTGCGGCTCTTGAATTTGAAGCGCGACATACAGTACGCCGTCAGGATGGTGAGGAGCGTCCCGAACAGGCAGCTCATGACCGCCACGAACAGGGTATTCCCGAACCATTCGGGGTAGTTATACATCTGCGTATCGGTGAACAGATTTTGATAATTGCGGAAGCTGAACGCTTCGGGGAAAAACCCTTTGAGCGTATAGAGATGGGAGAGAGCCAATGCAGGCTTTTGCGGAATTTCCTTATTTGGGCTTGACAAAGGGACATTGCAATGATATAATATCCATACAGGAGACGAATCATATGGCTGAAGTAACGTTATATCACGGCTCTGTTTCCGTGATCGAACAGCCCGTATTCGGGAAAGGAAAACCGCACAATGATTACGGACGCGGATTTTATTGCACGCAGTCCCTCGAGCTTGCCAAAGAATGGGCGGTAGAAGAAGATCGCGACGGGTATGCAAATCGGTATTTGCTTGATTTGCAAGGGTTGAAAATGCTTGACCTTTCGCAAAAGGGCTTTACCACGCTGCATTGGATCACCCTGCTTCTACAAAACCGTGTTTTTACGCTCAAAAATGATATTATAAAGGCGGGGAAGCGGTATCTCGTCGAGCATTTCTCTCTCCCTGTCCATGCGTATGACGTGATCAAAGGTTACCGCGCCGATGACTCCTATTTTGCCTACGCGGAGAGCTTTCTGAACAATACGATCTCCGTTCAACGGCTTTCGGAGGCATTGAAATTGGGGAATTTGGGTGAGCAGGTCGTTTTGATGTCGCAAAAGTCGTTTGGACAGCTGCGGTTTTTGGGATATGAAGCTGCCGATGCCGCTACCTATTACCCCTTGCGAAAAGCCCGAAACGAGCAGGCGCGTATGGAATTTTTGAACAACAGGATAGGAGTGCTCTCGCCGGATGACCTTTATCTTGCCGATATTATCCGAGGAGGTATCAAGCCCGATGATCCACGCCTACAATGAACAATTCCTCGATATCATTCAAAGAAAGGTGTCTGCCATGTTCGAACTTGCCGTCTTGGAAGAGCATATCGAGATCGATGCCTTTGCGCGAAAATTCCTGTCGTCTCCCGTCTGCCGCGCGCTCGAGACTGCCGATCCCGTCTATGCGCTGGGGAAATCGGCAAATGAACTTTTGGCGCTGATATTGGACAAAGAACCGCTGAGTATAGAAACAAGCAGCTATGCTTCGCCCGAGTATTGGGTGGGCTGGGTGCTTGCCTATGCGCAGTGGTACTTCAATAAGCCATACGCGGCGATCATAGCCGCAATGCCGTGCAGTACGATCTTGGGGCATTATTTCCCCTATCATGAAATGGATATCATGCACAGCATGGACTTGATCGCAAAATATCTCAAACCGACCTGTCCTTTGAAGGCGATCAGGCAAAAACGCAAACTCAGTCAAACGCAGCTTGCCAACCTTTCCAACGTGCCTTTGCGCACGATAAAGGCATACGAGCAGGGCACCGTGGATATCGCAAAAGCACAGGCAGAAACATTGTATTCCCTTGCGCAGACGCTGCACTGTACGATAGAAGAACTGATCCGATAACGAGACGAATGTCAGAGTTGCAGATCATAGTCGATCGCGCGGGGAAGTTTTTTTTCTCAAACATTATGAAAAAGGCTGTTCGTTTGCTGCGGCACTTTGCAAAAATAAGAGTTCAATCGGAATTTATGTCACTTGTTACAAAGGTTCCGATTGTATTCTTGACTTTTATGGGGGATACTGCTATACTGTTGGTCGGAAGTTGCGTCACGAGATACAAAACTTCCGATCGAGGTGACTATGTATATCCAACGTGAAACGTATCTGAACCGTCTGATCGCAAAAAAAGACAACGGGCTCATCAAAGTCATCACGGGCGTCCGCCGGTGCGGCAAGTCCTTTTTGCTGTTCACGCTCTATCGGGAGCACTTGCTGCGGTCGGGTATCGCATCCGACTGCATCGTTACGCTTGCGCTCGACAACGCGCTGAACGCCAAATACCGTGACCCGCTCGCGCTCTCGCAATATCTGGAGTCTCGTATGGCGGATGAAGGGAAGCGGTATTATATTTTTCTCGACGAGATCCAATTTGTCGGCAGGAAAAAGCTGCAGAGCGACCCCGACATTTATATCACCTTCTACGACGTATTGAACGGTCTGCTGGAAAAGGGGAATGCGGATATCTATGTCACGGGCAGCAATTCCAGGATGCTGTCCCATGATGTGGCGACGGAATTCCGCGGCAGAGGGGATGAGCTTCGCCTGCAGCCCCTTTGCTTCAAAGAATACTTTGATCACGTCGGCGGCAGCAGAGAGGAAGCGCTTGCCGATTATATGCTATACGGCGGAATGCCGCTCGTTTTGTCCAAGCAGACCGATGCGGAAAAGCGGGAATACCTTTTAGGACTATTCGCCGAGACCTATTTCAAGGATATCGTGGAACGGAACAAGATCGCCTTCCCCGAGGTGCTGGGGATGCTTGCGGACGAGCTGTGTTCTTCCGTAGGCTCCCTGACCAATTCGAGCAAGATCGCCGATACCCTTCAAAGCGTGCGCAAACTGAAGATCGACAGTGAGACGATCGGCGCTTATCTGCGATACCTGACCGATTGTTATCTGTTTTCCGCAGCGCGGCGCTACGACGTGAAGGGGAGGAAATACTTTTCCTATCCGAACAAGTATTACTGCGTTGACCCGGGACTCTGTAATGCGCGGCTGAATTTCCGTCAGATCGAAGAGACGCACCTGATGGAAAATATCATTTACAACGAACTCGTCCGCCGCGGTCTGAGCGTCGATGTCGGAGTCGTGAGCGCGGTGGAGAGGTCTTTGGGGAAACAGACGCACACTTCGTATGAGATCGATTTCGTCGTCAATGCCGAGCGGGCGGGGGAAAAGTATTATATCCAATCGGCGCTGCGAATGGATGATGAAGCGAAGCGGGAACAGGAAATACGCCCGTTTTTGAAACTTCGGAATGATTTTACCAAGCGGATCGTCATCACAAAGACGATGATGAAGCCGTGGACAGACGAGTACGGCATCCGCCATATCGGGCTTTACGATTTCTTGCTGGATGAGGCTGCGCTCAATCAATGAGAATCGGGGAAGCGTGGGTCGAGACCTGCGGCTCGCCCGGTCAATATGGAACAATACGAACCTCTTCGGGATCAGGAAGAGGTTCGATTTTTTACGATCGAAAACTTCGAGGATTGTATAGATATGCCGGCACATTCTGTCTGTCTTTTTCGTATCCTCCTTCAAATTTGCTTCTGTAAGGGTTCAGAGTTGCAGCCGATTCTTCTGAGCGTTTCTTCAGAGCCGAAGCGTGCCGGTAAATTTAGGATATAGTTGTCCTGCGTAAGGAGGCTTCCTGTCTCATTTCGTCGCCGAACCGTTTCGAAGGCGTGTCAAGCCGGCGGCGGCCATCGTGGCATAGAACGATCCGTTGATCCCTCGCCGGTGTTGCTTCAGAAAGCGTATGTATCTTTTTTGATACATTCAATGCAGTAGAATGGTTTTATCACAGGCGTCATTGACTTTGAACTGGTTATATGGTATTCTGTACATGAATGATCGATAAGGGGATCGGCAAATGATCTCGGAAAAGAAAGCAAAGGAAGAGGCGCTGGCGGCGGAAGTCGTGCGGTTGGCGCAAAATACACTGTTGGTGCGGTATCGCTTTTTGGATCGCGCCCTCTTCAAAATGCAGCCACGTGTACACGAAAGCGTCTGCGGAACGGACGGGCGATTCTGGCAGTATGTTCCGGCGCGGTTGCTCACGCGCTATGCGGACGATCGGGACGCGGCCGTTCATCTGTTGCTGCATTCTCTTCTTCATAATGTTTTTCGCCATTTTTTCGCAAACGCCGCAAAGCCGGAACTTTGGGATATTGCCTGCGACATGATGACAGAGAAAATCGTCTGCGATTTGCAGGTGTGTCATGTTTCGGAAGAGCGTGTCGATGTGCTGAGGAACTTGCAGCGGGAGATAGTCCCCTTTACCGCAGAAAAAATATATGCCCGTCTTGTGCGTGAAGATATGAATGCGGAGAGGCGCTCTGCCCTTGCGGCGCTCTTTTATGAGGACGATCATGTTTTATGGTACGGACGGCGGAAAAGCGTATCACGGGAGAACAGAGATACGACAGGCAGCGGTCGGACGGAGAGCGGCAATATGCCGCAAGGTGCCGTGCCGGAGGAAGAACGGCTCGAACAAACCTATCGGGAGGAAAAAGCAGAACGGAGCAGACAAGCCCCACCGAAGGAAAAGGAGCCGACGGAAGGCGTCCTTCTTACTATGCAGGCGTATGGGAGGGGCGGAAACGCCGCAGGCGAGCCGAACCACTTGGTACAGGGCTGGCAGGAGATCGCGCGTCGGATGCAGGTGGAGCTCGAGCATTTTGCGCGCAGCGGGCAGGGGTCTTCCGACCTTTCCATGCAGCTCGCATTTGCCAACCGTGAACGGCAGGATTATTCCGTTTTCTTAAAACGATTTGCGGCTATGCTGCGGGAACAGATGCACGTCGATCTCGATACGTTCGACTATAACTATTATTCTTACGGGCTGCATTTATACGGCAATATGCCGCTTGTTGAACCGCTGGAATACAGGGAGACCAAAGTCATCCGTTCCTTTGCGATCATTCTCGATACATCGGGGTCGGTCGATCGCAGCCTTTTGGAAAAGTTTTTGCATAAGACGTATGACTGTCTCCTGTCGGAAGAGAGCTTTGCCAAACGGTTTGCCGTGCATATCGTGCAGGCCGACTGCAAAGTGCAAAGCGATATCTGCATCCATTCTGCGCAGGAATTGCAGGAATATCTGCGCGCGCTCACCATCCGCGGGCGGGGCGGAACAGATTTTCGCCCGGCGCTCGAATATGTGGAGAAGCTGCAAAAGGAGGGCAGTTTGCCCGATCTGAAAGGAGCGCTGTATTTTACCGACGGCGAAGGGACCTTCCCGGAGCGTAAGCCGCCCTTTGAAGTGGCGTTTGTCTACGTCGGCGAAGAAGCGTTTCGGGCGAAGGTGCCGGCATGGGCGCTTAAAGTCGTCTTTTCAGAGGATGACGACGGAGTGAAAATTGTTTGAAAGGGGATCGAAGATGGAAGCGCGTATTGCATCGGGAGTGTTTTATAAGTATTTGGCAAACGATCCGGGGAAAAAGAGCTATACCGTTCCGGACGGGGTCGAGGAGATCGCTCAATACGCTTTTTGCGGGAGAGAGGAACTGGAAGAGGTCATCATTCCCGACAGCGTGAAGACGATCGGAGCACGGGCATTCGCAGGATGCACGGCATTGAAGCGGGTACGTCTGCCCGACGGCTTGAAGTGGCTGTACGGCGCAACATTTAAGCGCTGTGAAAGTCTGGAGCGGATCGAATTTCCCGCAACGCTGCAAGAGATCGGGAGCGATGCGTTTCAAGGGTGTGTGTCTTTGCGCGAAGTGGTATTTCCGCAGGGATTGGAAGAGATCGATTCCTCTGCATTTTCTGGCTGCCGCGGGTTGGAGCGGATCGAATTTCCGCAGGGGTTGAAAGAGATCGGCTCCTCCGCGTTTTCCGACTGCTGCAGCTTGAAACAGATCGAACTGCCGCCCGAGGTGAAAATATTACCGTCGGCATTTTCGGGGTGCGCGTTCCGGGAGATCTTTGTTCCGAACGGGGTCTTGCTCGATAGTAATGCGTTTTGCAAGATGCCAGACCTGGAGCGTATCGTCATAGACGGAGATAAGATCTTTCGTATATTTCAGTATGGCTCCAAGGAAGAAATGAATTTCCCGACCCGATTTTTTGATGATTGCCTTAAACTGCGGGAGATCATATTTACGGAAAAAGCCAAAAGATATTATAACCCAAACGGGCTTGTTGTGAACAGAGACGGGGAGCTTCTCAAAGTGCCGCAGGCGTACCCCGATCCGGTCGTCGTTGTTCCCGAGGGGGTAAAGTATATCGATACCCATGCGTTTGGCGCGTGCGTCGGAGTGGAAAAGATCAAATTGCCGGCATCTTTGGAACGATTGTCTCGCGAATGTTTTGAAACGTGTGTCAATTTGAGAGAGCTTGAAGTGGCGGACGGAAGTGAATATCTGTCTATCCGGGACGGCGTTGTATACGATAAAGACAGGAAAGAAGTGCTTCTGGCTGTTGTGCCGCCGGAGGATTTAGTATTACCCGATACCGTCATCTCGATCGCCGATCATGCGTTTGAAAAAACATCGTTGAAGCATATCGTTCTGCCTCCCCCATTGCGATCGATCGGGGAAAGCGCTTTTAGTTCGACAGATATTCAAAGACTTGTTATCCCGGAAGGCGTGGAGAGAATAGGCACGTATGCTTTTTCCCGTACCCGTATCGAACGGCTGGATATTCCTGCAGGAGTACGGAGTACAGGCATACGTGTGTTTCGTGGGTGTAAAAATCTACGGGAAGTGCGGGTCTTATCCGAGGAGGAGGGGATCCTGAGCGGAGCGTTTTATGAGTGCAATGCGCTGGAGCGGCTGTATCTGGCGGGCTCGGCAGACGGCTTCCTGCTCCATGAATTTCCCGAAAAGGCGGATTGCGTTATCATCGCCCCGAAGGTGAAACTTTCATCGATGCCGGTGCCGATCAAAGCGATGTTGGTATCCGGGTTTTCCGAGGCGTACGAGGCGGGCGAAACGGAGAAAGGTTGGCCTCGGGACGAATATCTTCGGTATATCCGATCGCAGCGCAAACGCCTGTTTCCGCTTGCTCTTCGCCGGCAGGCGCTGCTGCGGCTGATGCTTGCGCAGAAGATGCTGCGGTCGGACGATATCAAGGAATTGCTGCAAAACGAAAAGTGTGACGCAGAGGCAAAAGCGGCACTGCTCAAATACAAAAGCGCAAATTTCCCCAAAAGCGATACGGATGAGCTTTTCGCGCAGATGCGTGCCATGGAGCGCGCAGCATCGGGGCAAAAGACGGTCGAGGACTTCAAAAAGGAATGGACGTTCGGAAAGCGGCAGGACGGAACGCTTGTTATTCGCTCGTATAAAGGGAACGGGCCTGTCGCCGAGATCCCCGAGCGCATCGGCAAAACGTTCGTTACAGAGATCGGCGAAAATCTCTTTGCTGTGGCAAACAGCAAACATATTTCCGTCCGCCGTGTGCTCATTCCCGCTTCCGTGCGAAAGATCGCAGTCACGGCCTTTGAGGGTTGTACGGAGCTGGAGGAGATCGTCGTACATCCCGAAAACACGGCATATCGCAGCGAGAGCGGATGCCTTTATCAAGGAAATGTCCTTCTGCGTGTTCCGCGCGGCAGGCAGGGGAGCGTAGCCGTAGCGGAGGGGACGGTCGAGATCGAGCCCGAGGCATTGAGCGGATGCCGGCATTTAGAGGAGATTATTTTGCCCGCAACGGTGCGGACGATTGGGGAAAGAGCGTTTGAAGGCTGCGAAAAGCTGCAGGCGATCGCCATCCCTGCGGCGTGCAAGGTGAAAGAATGGGCGTTCAAAGGGTGCAGAGCACTTTCGCAGATCTCCATCGGGCAGGGCGCCGTCATCGACGATTACGCATTTCACGCGCTGCGTCGCAAGAGTTGAGTTGATAGGTGAGCGGATATGAATATTTGGCAGGCGAAGGAACAGATCGAATTTGCATTGCGGGCATATTTTTCAAAGGATGAATACGGCAGGTATTGTCTGCCCGCCGAGAAGCAGCGGCCTATGTTTTTGATGGGCCCGCCCGGCGTCGGCAAGACCGCCGTTATGGCGCAGATCGCCTCGGAACTCAACGTGGCGCTTTTGAGTTATTCGATGACGCACCACACGCGCCAAAGCGCTCTCGGGCTTCCTTTCATCGTGCAAAAGACGTATGGCGGCAGGGAATGCAGCGTGTCTGAATACACGATGAGCGAGATCATCGCCTCGGTCTATGATTTGATGGAGGAAACGGGCAAACGCGAGGGCATTCTTTTTCTCGACGAGATGAACTGCGTGTCCGAAACGCTGCTGCCCGTCATGCTGCAATTTTTACAATATAAAGTGTTCGGCAGGCACCGCGTGCCGGAGGGGTGGATCATCGTGGCGGCTGGCAATCCGCCCGAATACAACGATTCCGTGCGCGATTTCGATATGGCGATCTGGGACCGCGTCCGCCGGATCGACGTCGAACCCGACTTTTCCGTCTGGCGCAAATACGCCGCGGAGACGGGCACGCATCCGGCTGTACTTGCCTATCTCGACGGGCACAGGGAGAACCTGTACAGCGTTCGCACCACGGTGGACGGGAAGCAGTTTGTGACCATGCGCGGCTGGTCGGATCTTTCCGACATCATGCTTCTCTACGAACGTCAGGGATTGCCTGCCGATGAGACGCTGATCGGGCAGTTTGTGCAGGATAAGGGGATCGCCAAAGATTTTGCCATCTATTACGATCTGTTCAAAAAATACAGGGTCGATTATCAGATTGCGGCAATATTGGACGGCGGTGCCGATGAGAAAATGACCGTCCGCGCAAAAAATGCGCCCTTCGACGAGCGATTAGCGGTCATTGCCCTGTTGACGGAGGAGGTCTCGATACGGTGTCAAAACGTCATGCTGCGCGAACTGGCGCTCGATCGTCTGCTTGGGGAAGTCGTTGCGCTTGGTGATACACTGCGCCGCGCTCCGTTCGGCATCGTCGGTTCGATCGATGAGGCGGTCGCGCAAAAGAGGGAGGCGCTGCGGCGTGAAAAGTTGGCGGGGGCGCTTTCCCGCCGGGAAGAGACGATCACAGAGGGGGTGATCGCCTTGTACGGGAAGCTGCGCACGGCGGTGCAGAAGAAAGGCATCTCGGATGCTTCCGGAGCGATCGCGGCGGTGCAGAAGATGTGTGCGGCGGAAAAGAAGGAGATCTTTGCCGAGGCTGCGGCGGCGGGGCAGGCGCTTGCCAATGCGTTCGCCTTTCTGGAAGCGGCGTTCGGCGAGGGGCAGGAGATCTTGTTGTTTGTCACGGAACTGACGGAAAATTTCTGGACGTCGCAGTATATTGCGGGGTTCGGCTGCGAGCGCTATTTTGCGCATAACAAAGAGCTGCTCTTTTATGAACGGCAAAGAGAGATCGTGCGGGAGATCGAAAACGGCTGACGGTTTGAAGGCGGCTGTTCCATAAAAAAGATGGCGTGGGCGCAGCTTTGCAAGCTGCGCCCGCGCTGTTTGTCTGCGGATCGAAAGCGGGAGATGCCTTTTGCTTATTCAAAGCAGAGGATATAGGCAGGCGAGACGTCGAGGATGCGGCAGAGATTGGCAAGCGTGTCGAGCGCGGGAAATTTGTCCCCGCGCAGATAGTGCGAGATGGTCGCGGGGGAGATGCCGAGAAGTTCGGCGAGGTGGGTTTGCGTGTAGCCGCTCTCGCGGATACATTCGCACAGACGCAGATGGATATCGTTTAATGTGATCATACTTTCATTGTATGCCCTATGGGCAGAATCGGGCCGAATTTTGCCTATCAGGCAGATTTTTTGCTTGGAAAGTACAGTTTGAAATGGGCGGTCAAGAGAACTGCTTGCCGCCGTGATGCGCTAAGGAGAAGAGCGTGACGAGGGGGAATGAAAAACAACAAAAACAGCAGCGGATGTCCCAAAATCGGGACATCCGCTTTGCTATCATGGGAAAAAAGGAGGCGGGTATGACAGATACAAAGGGATGCCTTTGCCCCGTGTGCGGCAGGACGGTGTTTTCTGACAGTTATGAGATCTGCCCCGTGTGCGGATGGGAGAACGACGGCGGCGAGTATGATCCGACGAGGGCGGGCGGTGCCAACGGCTGTTCCTATTACGAATACCGCAGGAAATTCCGCCAAAATTTGCTTATAAATCCCATATATACATGGGAGGGCAAGTGCGACGAACAGAAAGAAAAGAAGGGGATATTTTGGATCGTGGATCGCGAAGATCTGAAAAACAATGCCCCGTATCTCTTCCGCATCCCCGTCGACATAGCAGGAAACCCAAGTGCCTTAACGCCCATTCCGCCGCTCAATTCCAAGCGCGGCGACAACTATAACCACAAGCTGACGTGGGAGTGCTATCTTCCTAAAGCGCTGCGGCGCGGCAAACCCTACTATTATTATCCGCGCGGCAGGGTGGAGATCGACGATCGGACGCGGGCGAAGATCTATCTTCATCCCGACCTTGTTGCCGAGCCTGTGATCGCCTATCTGATCGAAGAGTTTCGCCTGCAGAAGCGGGAGGTCATCGTCAAAGCGGACGGCTCCAAACACTACAGCTATCTTGCAAAAGGGGAAGAGGATATGGAAGACGAGAAGTCCGCGGAAGAAACGTTTGCCAAAAAGATCTTCAAGGGGCAGAAAGAGGCTGTGCTCTTTCGCGCAGCGGAGATCGGGGAAGCGTCGCGGGATCTGTTTCGGGATCTGCGTTGGAAAATGAGGAGAGGCGGCGGGTACTGTGCATTCCGTGCGCTGTGGCGCATCGGAAAGACGGGCTGGACGGAAGATCTGTTCGTTTCGTTCGGTGTGAAGGGGCGGGCCGCCCTGCGCCTTGCCGAGCAGTATGGCTATCCGTTCGTCACATTCAAGGAAGGGGAGGCGTGCGAGGAATACTGTGCTCTTCCGCTCCGCGAACAGGGGAAGGGGTACTACGGCGGCGAGCTGCTGCGGGCCTTCCCCTTGCAGGAGGGGGAAGCCGTCCTGCGTCCGCTTCGCTTCGGACAGCAGGGGGAAGAAGCGCAGCTCGTATCTCTTTGGGAGATCGAGCATCCGCGGGCCTCTTGCTGCCACGCCGCTGCTAAGTTGCGTTTCCGCCCTGTCTTTTCGGCGCGGGAAAAGGGGAAGGCGCACTTAAAGCCCGCCTTCGTGGGTGCGATCATGCCGCCCGCCGATATAAAATAGTAAAATCACTGCGCCATGTCCAAAAAAACGGACATCGGGTGTAGTATCATGAAACCGTAGATCAAAGGAGGACGAATATGAGCAGAACGTGTCATCTTTGCGGAAAGCAGTTTCATTTTTGGGATGAGCGGCAGGATTTTTCTTTTTCCCGTCATGTAGGGTATGGTTCCAAGTACGATCGGACGGACATAGCGCTCAATCTGTGCTGCCATTGTTTTGATAAGGTGATGGATTGGCTGCTGCCGCAGTGCGCCGTCGACCCGGTGTGCGGCGAGCGAGGGAGCGGGCTCCCGATCAAAGCACTGCTTGAGGGGGATTTTGTCGCCGAGGCTGAATCTCTCATGCGCAGCCTTCCCGAAACGCAGGATCTGAGCTATAGCTTCCGCGCTATGTGGATGCACGATTGGGGTGTTTACGCGGTGAAGGGGATGGGATACTGCACCGATCCCTGTATCCGTCTTCCCCGTTCGATCGTGATGACCACGACCTACGGCGAAGAAAAGCAAGTGCATCGCGTGCCTGTCGTGGAAGTGGGGAAGAGAGCCTTTGCGTGCGAGCGCCGCCTTGAGGGCGCCGTGCTTACCGCAATCTCGGAGATCGGCGCGGAAGCATTCGATGAGTGCTGCAGCCTCCGCTGGCTCTGGCTGCCACGTAACTTTCGCCAGATCGGCCCTGCGGCATTCCGCGGTTGTAAGGAGCTCAAAGCGATCTTCTTTGAAGGGACGGAAGAGGAGTTCAAAAAGATCGTGGTGGATACCGCGCAGAAAGAAATCTCCTCTCCCGATAAGGGGTTCACGTTTGAAGAGTATGAGGTAAAACACCTCGGGAACGAACCCTTTCTGGATGCAAAAGTTTATTATAACTTCCCGTTCGTGAAGCCGGGGATAGAGAGGCCTGCGCAGGCGGAAGAAGGAAAGCAATGAACGAAATGCTGCCCGATGAGAGACGCGTGGGAGGGGGAGGCGCCCTTAAAACCCGTTTTGCCGGGTGCGGTCTTGCCTCCTGTAAAAAAGGAAAAATCATAGCTGCCCGATGTCCGAAAAAACGGACATCGGGTGTGGTATCATGAAACCGTAGATCAAAGGAGGACGAACATGAGCAGAACGTGTCATTTTTGTGGAAAACAGTTTAACTTTTGGGATGAGAGGCAGGACTTTTCTTTTTTCCGTCATGTGGGGTATGGTTCCAAGTATGATCGGACAGATATAGCGCTCAATCTGTGCTGCCATTGTTTTGATAAGGTGATGGATTGGCTGCTGCCGCAGTGTGCCGTCGATCCGGTGCGCGGCGAGTGCGGGAGCGGGCTTCCGATCAAAGCACTGCTCGAGGGAGATTTTGTCGCCGAGGCCGAATCTCTCATGCGCAGCCTTCCCGTGACGCAGCACCTGAGCTATGGCTTCCGCCGTATGTGGCTGCGCGAGTGGCAGGGCGTCTATGTGGTGAAGGGGATGGGATACTGCACCGATCCCTGTATCCGTCTTCCCCGTTCGATCGTGATGACCACGACCTACGGCGAAGAAAAGCAAGTGCATCGCGTGCCTGTCGGGGAAGTGGGAAAGAGAGCCTTTGCGTGCGAGCGCCGCCTTGAGGGCGCCGTGCTTACCGCCGTCTCGGAGATCGGCGCGGAGGCATTCGATGAGTGCTGCAGCCTCCGTTGGCTCTGGCTGCCGCGCACCCTTCGCAGGATCGGCCCTGCGGCATTCCGCGGCTGTAAAAATCTCGAAGCGATCCTATTTGAAGGGACGGAAGAGGAGTTCAAAAAGATCGTGGTGGATACCGCGCAGAAGGAAGTCTTCTCTCCAGATAAGGGGCTCACGTTTGAAGAGTATGAGGTCAAGCACCTCGGGAACGAGCCCTTTCTGAATGCAAAGGTTTATTATAACTTCCCGTTCGTGAAGTCGGGGAAAGACAGGTCCGCGCAGGCGGAAGGAGAAAACAAATGAAGGAAATAACGCCCGATTGGAGACGCGGGGAATATGTGCGCCTTGCGGAGCACCTGCAGCGCGAAGTGCCCGCAATTTTACGGATGGTCGAGGAGCTTTCCCCCGAGACGGAAGGGCTTGAAGGGCGCGTCAAGGCGGTCGCGGCGAAGCTGAAAGATCTCTCCGACCATTGCGAGCATCATATCGAAGATATGGAGCCTGCCGAAGAGGAAGAGGAGGAGCCTCCCATCACGGAAGCGCTCATCGGAAAGGCTTATGAAAAGTGCCTTGCGGCGCGCGATTTTTCCATCGCGTTTTTGCAGCGAACCTTCTCTTTGGGGTATTTCTCTGCAGGGAGGCTGCTCGAGGAACTGAAATCGCGTTATCATCTCAAGAGGATGTATCTTGCGGGAGACGTCCTCTGCAAGGGGATCTGACGAGGGAGATATGAGAGAAAAACGAAAGGACGGCAGCACCTTCGGGGAAAAGCCCAAGAAGGTGGGGTATTTTCAGTATCGCAGGCTGGAAAAGCAATTTTATGCGGCTTATGCGGGGCAGATGAGCGTTCCGCTGGATAAAGTGATGGAGTTCCGCAGCAAGTACCGCCCGTGGGGGCTCGCGTACGGCATTTGGTGGTTTCTCTTCGTTCTGCCGCACCGCATCGACAATCGCCTGTGGGCATACCGCGTGCGGCATTTTCCGCTCGGGAAGCAGAAGTGGAGAGACGGCAAACTCTACATCGAGAAGATCCCCTATTATATCGGTTCGGAGGCGACGGAGTACCTCACCGCCATCCTCCGCGACTATCTTCGCAGGTATGCGGACGATGCGTTTTCGATCGGCAGCGTCCTCTACGAACAGGAGGGGGAGGAGGGCGAAATGCCCGTTCCGATCAGGGTAACAAACAGCCTGCCCGATGAGAACGGAGAGAACGTCGATCTTGAACGCTGGAAGCAGATGGTGCGGGATGTCGCCGACAAGTTCGACGAAGCCGCCGATCTTTGGAAGGAAGGCTGGGAGGAAGGGCTCAGCGAACGGGGCGATGAATGTTTCCGCCTTCACCGCGCCAAGATCAAAGAGGCGTTTTCGGAGCTTGCAAAGATCTTCCGCGATCTCAATGACTGAAGGGAAGGAGAACAGATATGTGTGTCAGATGTGAAAAACAAAGAAAGGTGTTTGCCCACGGGTATCTCGTGCCGAAAGGATCGTGCGGCTGCGGGTGCCGCACGGCAAGGCTCGTCGCTGTTTCCGAGGACGGGAGAGAGTTTTCTTACACGGTCGATGAGAGCCGCTATGCGCTCTCGGGGTCGGAGCTTTGGGATGCTTTCGAAGCCTATCTCAAAGAGTGCGGCATCGCTCCGGGGGATGAGATCTGGTTCTCTCAGTCGTATGACGAAACCTTTCGGGGAACGCTCGCGCCCTGCGAGCCGTGCCGATACAGCAACTGCTTCGTCCTTTCCGACAATATGGAATATCTTCTGCCCAACGGGATGAAGGAGCTTGGCTATGAGTATTCGCTTCGCGCAGCCTTCCTTGAACGGAAGCAGACGTTTGACGAGTTTCGGAAGGAATGCGGCTACGACCCCGCGAACGAGCCGTATGCGGGGCGGGAGCTCTATCACGCCTACAAGCAGCAGGTGGATAAAGACGAATTTTCGCCCGAGGAGTGCGGGAAGATCGCCGCCTATCTTCGCGCCGGCATCGGGAAGATCGGCGCGGTCGGGGAGCTTGTCTGGGTAGAGGCGTTGCGGGTGCTCCTGCGCGATGCGCCCGTGCTTTTTGCGGAAGTTCTCGATGAATTTTGTACCATGTACGAAGGCCTGAACGAGGACGAACGGGAAATGTGGACCGATCTTATAGAGCTCGTGCATTCGGAACTGTGTATGAGCGATAAAAAAGAGGCGCAGTCCGCATGGGAGAAGCACATCTGGCGATCGTAAACGATACGGCGTCTGAGCGATAACACATTTTTTCGTGGAGGATAACATGATCGACATCACAACATTTCTCAATTCCAAGGATATTGCCGAGCATTGGAAAAAGATCGGCTTTACCTGCACGCCCGTGCAGGCGGCATATATCATCTGGCAGAGCCATGAAAAGAGTCTTCAGGAAAAGCACGAGGCGTGGAAGGAACTCATGGAAACGACACCCGACTGCCCGTTCGCAGAAGGACGGCGGAAAGAGCATCTAAAGCGTTGTATCCCGGAAGCCCTGACGGACAGCCTTCATGCCTTTCTGAAAGCCTATATGGCGCTCGAGGACAAGACGTTGGAACGCTTTTACCGCGAGGAAGCGAATACCGCCTACGGGTATCGTTCCTTCCCCGAATCGAGGTATGAGGCGGAGTGGCACAATGATTTCTGGCTCTACCGCACGGCGCAGGACTGCCTGGATGATGTAAACGGAGAAGCGCCGGGCAGAGAGCTTGCCGTCGTCGAAGTCAAAAAATACTGGATCGGCGAAGTGGACGTCATCGTGGCGCAGATGCGCGCGGACGGCACCGTCATGTCGCTCTGCGATGAGGGGTGGACGGAAGAGGAGTTTGATCTCATGTGGGGATTTCGGGCGCTGTGGTTCGATTTCCCTACGCCTTTTCAGTGCGGCGATGTGCTCGTTCGCAAAAACAGCCCGTTCCTGGGGGAAGTCGAGCGGGAGCAGCCCTTCGTTCTGACGTTTCTCCGCACCTGGGGCAGGGAAGATGCGCTCAGAATGGGGGAGAGCGAAGAAAGAGCCGAGGGCTTTGAGATGGTGCTCAACAGGCTCCGCGAGGTCGGGGATATGTACGTTAGGTCGGCAAGCGGATTTCTGCTGAAAGGCGGCTCTCTGCAGCGGGATGACATCGAACGCTATCTCGACTTTGAATACTGCCGCGAGGAGCTCAAAGGGGAAGAACGCATCTTAAAGGCGCTTTCTCTGCACGGGAAGGGGGAGATCGCGACAGATCTGCTTCTGAAGACCTATCACATCGTGTTCCTGGAAGAAGAGATGAGGCGCGAAAAAAAGTCGCTGTATGATTTTCCTAGAACGACGCTGAAAGAGGTGGGGATAGACCTCGGGGAGGAAGAGGGATGATCAGAAAGCCGCAGAAGATATTTGCCCATCTCGAGCTGCTGCCGAAGGCCGACTGCAAGTTCGGCGTGCGCGTCAGAAAGCTTACTGCTCTTTCGGAAGACGGCAGAGAGTTTTACGCTTTGCCCGATCAGGCGCACTATCAGGAGTCTGTGCGCAAAGTGCGGTCAGATTTTCTCGCGTTTTGTCGGGCGTGCGGGGTCGAGCGTTGCCGGGGAGGGGTATGGGTCACGGAGTGCGTTTCAAAGGATGCGGGTGCTGTTTTACCCTGCCCGAACTGCCCTAAACGAGGCTGTATGCACCTTTTCGAAGGATTTATGGGGATCTACGACGTGATCATGCACTCCCTGGCGTACGAATACGAGCTGTTCAGCTTCCATCTGCCCGCGAAGGAAGACTTTTCAGAGTTTTGCTGCCGCTGCAGCTATTCTGAAAAAGAAGAACCGTATGCGGGCCGTGCGCTTTATCGGAGCTATCGGGCGGAGATCGACAAGGATAAGTTTTCTTTTGAGGAGTGTGAACGGATGGAAAAGTTCATCCTCGCGCACGCGGGATGTGTCTTTCAAAAGGACATGGAGGAATGGAAAAAGCGGCTGCAGCTTCGGGAGGCACTTCTGCGGCTGTACCGCGATGCGCCTTCGCTTTTCGCACGGGCGGTAAATGCTCTCTTTGCGGGTACCGCCCAAAGGGATCCGGATGCACAGGGCGCGGCTTATGATTTTTGGAAGAGCCTGCTGCAGAAATATGACGACCGGACGGACGAAAGCGGCTGCTTCCCGCGCGATGTCTGGACGAACGGACTTGCCCGCTTCCTTTATGAGCAGTTGGGAGAGGAGTTTTGTGCGTGGGCAGAGGAGCAGCGAAGAAAGCTTGCCTCTCTATAAAAGGACGGTATATTTTCCGCGCTGCAAGACGGTGCGGCGTAAAATTGAAGCAAGGGGGAGCGTTTTATATGTGGGGAGCAATTATCGGTGATATCGTCGGCAGCTGCTTTGAAATTGAGGGCCGTCGCGGCAAGGAGCGGAAATAAGAATGAACAAAGACATTGAACTCGAAGAATATTTTGCGCTTTGGGAAGATCCTTTTCCCGTTGCGGCGGAATATGATCATTGGGTGCGCCGGGGAAGCCTCCTGCGGATATGGCTGAGTCTGCCGGGCATTTCCGATGTGCTTATGAATGTGGAGACGGTCGGTGATCTTCCGCGCAAGTTAAGAAAGGGGGATGTGCTCGAGGCGGAACTGCGCTTTTTGTTTCTGAAGGGCAGCTTTTATCAGAACGAGGCGGAGTATTACCAAGAAGAAAAGTCGCACATGGCGGCGGAATCGTATATCCCGTGCGGTACGTTCAGCCCGAAGGACGACCCCGGTTTTGTCGAAAATCCGACGGTACTTGTGCGCGGAACGGTCCTTTCCGCAGAGCCTGTCGAGATGGGCGGCGACAAAATTTATAAGATCGGGCTGCGCGTAGGGGGATGCGTTTTTCGGGTGCTTGCGTCGGACGGGTTCGGGGAACCCGGCATCCATGAAGGCAACATTCTGAGCGGCTTCTTCTATGTATTGGGGAAGATAAAAAGGAGGGAAAATCAATGATCGATACCGCATCGTTTCTCAATTCCAAGGATATTGCCGAGTATTGGTATAAAATCGGCTGGAACAACTATTGTACGCCGCTGCAAAGCGCCTATATCATCTACAAGAGCCGAAATAAGACGCTCAAAGAAAAGCACGCGGCATGGAAGGAGCTCATGGAAACGACGCCCGACTGTTCTGTTGCCGAAGGGTTCCGCAAAGAAAGGATGGGGCTTCCCGAGCCGCTTTCAGGCAGCCTTCATGGCTTTCTGAAAGCCTATATGGCGCTCGAGGAAAGACTTTACGGCTACCTGATCGATCGGGGCGACCACGCCTGCGCCGTCTATTTTTACCGTACATATTATAAGGGCGATCGCGATTGGCATGAGGACAGGAGGATCTTCCGGATGCACGACGATTGCCTGCGCGCCGCAAGGGAAGACGATCCCGATCTTCTCTATATCAAGATCGCCAAGCAGTGGATCGATTCCGAGGAGCGCATCGACGCCCTGATGCGGGGAGACGGCACTCTCCTCTCTTTCGATGCGGAGGGGCTGCCCGAAGCGGACAGCGATCTTTTTGAGGCGTTCAATTGGATGTGGTTCGATTTTCCCACGCCCTTTCAGCGGGGGGATATCGTCGTCTCGCCCCATTCCTTTTTCGGATACCGGGTGGGAGGAGCGGAGCCCTTTATTCTCACGTCGCTCTCCTCGTGGGGCGAAGAGGAGATGCTGCAAAACGGCTATGATGCAAAGGAAGCCGAATACGCTGAAAAGCGCCTTTCCCGGCAGCGGGAGAGTGCGGACGGTACGGATATGACCGCGCACGGCTACTTTCAGCTCGAGGACGGTACGGTCTGGGCGGAATGTATGCACGATTATCTCGACCTCGAGTACTACCGCGAAGAACCGACGGGGGTCAGGCGCATCTTGAAGCTCTTTTCCGCCTTCGAGAAGGGCGAGATCGACGCGGAACTGCTCGCAAAGGGCTATCATATCCTGCTCGCCGAGGCGGAGCTGGAGCAAAAGCGGGAAGCGCTTGGTTGTTTCCTTGATGAAACACTGAAAAAGGCGGGGCTTAAGTAAAAAATGAACGGTTTGTACGAAAAATTATATGAAGAAAAAGTCGTCGTCCTCGATATCGAGACGACGGGACTTTGCTGCGGGGAAGAAGGTGCCGACCGCATTCTCGAGATCGCGGCGGTGAAGCTCGTAAAGCTGCAAAAGACGGAGACCTTTCACCGCTATATTGCCTGCCCTGAGCCGCTCCCGGAAGAGGTCGCGCTCCTCACGGGCATCACCGATGAGATGCTTGCGGGTGCGCCGCCTCTTGCGCAGGTGCTCAAAGAGTTTTCCGCATTTTCCGAAGGTGCCGTCCTTGCCGCCTATCATCTGCCATTTGACTGTCAGTTTCTGGACTATTACGGCGCAAAATGCGGCATCTCCTTTTCGCAGGAGCGTGTGGATCTGCTGCCGCTTGTCCGCCGCGTTTTGGGAGAGAAGCTCAAAGATCTGCGCGTTTCCTCCGTTGCCGAGGCGATGGGCGAGGAAGATGCGCCCAAGACTTGCTCGGAGACTGCGGAAGCGTTTGCAAAATGGCTTCCCCAATTTGCGGTGCGAGGAAAAGAGAAGGAAGGGTGAACGGAAGTGAAAACGAGTGATATGGCGCGGACTTGCTGTTTTACGGGGCCTCGGCCCAAAAATTATCCTGCGGGCGACGGCGCTGTTTTGGAAGCCTTCCTGCTCAACGAACTGCGCCGCGCTGTACGGGAAGCGGCGAAAAAGGGGTATCGGCATTTTATCAGCGGTATGGCGGCAGGCGTCGATCTGCTCGCGGCAAGGGCGGTATCGGAACTGAAGGAGGAATGCCCGGCGCTTTCTGTCACGCTGGAGGCCGCCGTCCCCTTCCCTTCACAGCCCGCACGCTGGACGAAAGACAGGAAAGCGGAGTATCAAGCGATCCTTGCCCGCTGCGACTGTGTGCACCTCGTCTCCGATCGCTTTTCGATCTCGGCGTACCGTCGGCGCGACCGATACATGGTGGAGCATTCTTCCCTTGTTATCGGTGTGGAGGGGAAGCCGAACGGCGGGACGGCGAAAACGCTCGCTTTGGCGAAAGAATTGGGCAGGAAGATCGTCCTCATCGGACCCGGCAGGAATATGACGTAAGACAAGGCATTTGATCGGCGGTATTTCAGCGCAGAGCAAGACATTGTCTGCCACAAACAGACCCGAAAAAAGTCTGATTTTGGGAGCTGCGTCCCAAAAAACGGACATAGGGTGTGTTATACTCACGGTGTAAAACAAAAGAGAGGTATTGATATGAACGCATTTGAAAAAGTCATCGGCTACGAAAAAGAAAAAGAAGAACTCCTCCAGATCTGCGATATGGCGCAGCATCCCGAAAAGTACGCTCCCCTCGGGATCAAACTTCCGCACGGCGTTTTGCTGCACGGGGTGCCGGGCGTCGGCAAGACGCTGATGGCGACCTCGCTCATCGAGGAAATGGGCGAAGAGAGAAAGCGCTATATCCTCCGCAAGGTCAAGGCAAACGACGAGTTCGTGGAACACATTTCCAAGACCTTTCAGGATGCGAAGGAACACGCGCCTTCCGTCATCTTCCTCGACGATCTCGATAAATTTGCCTCCGACAGCGATTCCCGCAACCCCGAGGAACTCATCGCCGTGCAGTCGGGCATCGACGACGTGAAGGGGGCGGACGTCTTTGTCATCGCTACCGCCAACGAACTCTGCGAGCTTCCTCGTTCGCTGCGCCGTCCGGGCAGATTTGACCGCATCCTTGAGATCTGCCCTCCCAACCGCCGCGAGGCCGCCGCTATCGTGCGCCATTATCTTGAAGATAAGAAGATCGCCGCCGATGTGAACGCCGAGAGCGTCGCCCGTCTCATGGACGGCAACTCCTGCGCCGCACTCGAGAGCGTGCTCAACGAGGCGGGCATCTACGCGGGCTTCGAGGGAAAGAGCGAGATCGGCCGCGAACACATCGTGCGCGCCGTGCTCCGCCTCGTCTTCGAGGCGGAAGAATCGGTCAACGAGGGCTCCGTTTCCGAAAAGGAAGAGGTCGCCTTCCACGAGGCGGGCCATGCCGTGGCGGCGCTCTCCTTCGATCCCGAGGGCGTGGGGCTCGTCAGCATCCGCCCCAGCAAGAGCGATGCGCGCGGCGTCGTGCAGATCTTCAAGAGCGAAGATTACTTCGGCTCTTACGACAGGATGCATGAGCGCGTCATCTCCCTGCTCGCAGGCCGCGCCGCCGTCGAACTCAAATACGGCCGCGTGGACGTGGGGGCGAGCGCCGACCTCGAACGCGCGATGACCATCGTCGAGCGCTTCGTCACGAATTACGGCGTGAGCGGGTTTGAACAGCTTCGTTTCTGTTCCCGCGCGCTCACATCCGAAATGCAGGACGACCGCATCCTCGTCGAGCGCAACGCGATGCTTTCCCGCTGCTACGAAGAGGCGAAGGCGGTGCTCCGCAAGAACTGGGCGTTCGTGGAAAAACTCGCCGCTGCGCTCGTCGAACGCAATACCCTCGTCTACGAGGACATCATCGCCCTCCGCGAAACGGCGGAGGGCGAGAAGGCAGCCTGAATCGGACGGCGGACGGTGTCAAAATACGGACACCGTCCGTTTTATCCCTGCGCCGCTGACAGTATCTGTCAACTTTTGCAAAGGGTATTGCAGTTGCAAAAATATTGTGTTATGATAGGTGCGATGGAATATTGTCTTTCCGATATCCACGGGTGTTATTCGCTCTTCTGCCGCCTTCTGGAAGAGATACGCTTTGGCGGCGGGGATACGCTCTATGTGCTGGGGGATATCATCGACAAGGGGCCCGAGAGCGTGCGCCTTCTGCAGCTTTTATTTTCCATGCCGAACGCATACTGCATCGCGGGCAATCATGAGTATGATTTTCTGAAATATTACCGCGGTCTCATGCGACACGCCCGCGACTATGACGCCGTGCTTGAAACGCTGCGCGGCTGTTTTCCGGACGGCGCTCTCCTCGATTGGGAGACGGTGGACGAGATAGAACGGCTTCCGTATTTTATCGGGAAAGAGCAATGGATCGGCGTGCATGCGGGGCTTCCGTGTCATGCGGACGGAACGCTCGTGCCGCCTAAGGAGGCGAGCGTCGAACAGCTCGTTTACGACCGCCGTTTCAAGGATCCCGACGTGCTGCCGCAAAGAGGGAAATGCGTTCTGTACGGGCATACGCCCGTGCGGTACCTGACAGAAAGAGATGAAATTCTGCTCTACCCGCGGGAGGGCGCGCGGCGGGGCAGCGATAAGATAGCCGACTATTGCAAGATCCATCTCGATATGATGACGGCAAAGAGCGGGGTATTGGGCTGCATCCGTCTCGACGACTGCCGCTGCTTCTATGTGCGGGAAAACCGATGAAGGGATAAGGCGGCGGATGTCCCGAAAAACGTACATTGCGGGTTGTATTATAGGGGCGGAGGTGTAAAATGGAACGAAAAAAATTGGCGCTTTTGCGTATTCTGCAGATCTTGCAGCAGTACACGGATGCCGATCATCCTATGACGCAGGCAGAGATCCTTGAGAAACTGTTCAAGGATTACGGGATCGAAATGGAGCGGAAAGCGGTGGCAGGCAATCTGGAACTTTTGCAGGATGCGGGGTTTGAGATCGGCAGCATCCCCCAGCGCGGGGTCTACCTGATCTCCCGTCCCTTCGAGGACGGAGAATTGCAGCTTTTGATGGACAGTGTCATCTTTTCGCGGCATATCCCGAGAAAGTCTGCCGAAGAGCTCATCGTAAAACTCCGCGAAATGGCAAGCCGGCATTTCAAAAATTCGCTGATGTCGGTCAAAAGCCTCGCAGGGCAGTATCAGATCCCCTCTCCGGAACTCTTCTGGACGCTGCAGCAGCTCAACGAGGCAATGGCAAACGAGCGGAAAGTAGCATTTTATTATAACGAATATCAGATCGACAAGCAGCTGCATCCCGTTTGGGATGCGCCGAGGAAGGTCAATCCCTATCAGATCGTTGCCGCAAACAACAGTTACTATCTGATCGGCAATCTCGATGAAAACGATGGCCTGACGCACTTTCGCCTCGATAAGATCACGGGGATCGAGATCTTGCGGGAAGATCGCAAGTCCATCCGTGCGACCAAAGAGGGGAAGATCGAGATCGGGACCTATCTCTCTTCGCATCCCTATATGCTGGAAGGAGAGGCGCGTTCCGTCGTTCTGCGCATCCGCAAGGAAGAGATCGGAAGGGCCATCGACGCCTTCGGAAAACAGTTTACCGTTCTCGATTCGGACGACTTGACCGTGCTTGTCTCCCTTTCTGCCGATATGGAAAACGTCTATTATTGGGCTTTGCAAAACGGTGACTGCGCGGAAGTGCGGGAGCCGCAGATGCTGCGCGATCGGCTGCGGGATACCGTTTCTGCCATGAAGGAGAGCTATCTGAAAGGGGATGCCGACCGGTTGGCGCAGGGGATCCGTTATACGGAACGAAACGGGGCTCTGGAAGCAAGATTTGTGCAGACAAAGGGGAGCCTCGGGCGGCTCGCGCTCCCGCGCGTCTGGCGGTTTTCGGCGGAGGGGACGGACATCGCCGATGTTTCCTTCCTCACAAGGTACCGCAGATTGAAGAAGCTCCTGATCAGGTGGTCTCCCGTGACCGATCTGAGCTGTCTTTCCTCCCTTCCGGAGCTGAAAGCGCTCGATCTGCAATATACGCCTGTCTCCTCGTTGGATTTTTACGGGGAAGAGCGCTGGAAGAGCTCGTCCTTGCAGGGAATCCCGTCGAAGACTATTCTCCGCTCTATGAAATGGCGGGGCTGAAATTTCTGTATGCGGACGACGACACGCTGAAAGCGATCGACTGCGGGCGGCTAAAGGCGTGTTTCCCGGGGATCGCGATCAACGGGGACGGCGCCAAAAGAGAGCTTGCTGTGCCCATTCGGGTGGATCCCGATCAAAGATTCGGGGGAGAATATCCCGCCAACCTGCTGGAATGCGTGTACGGGCGTCCGATCGGAACGATCCCGAAGCGATCGACAGCCGGATCGGCAGTCAAAACGATGCTGTACGATCGGCTCGATCCCGAAGGGGAAAAACTCATTCTGGCGCTGTTTCAAAAACGCCGCTCGTTCGGGGAACTTGCAAAAGAGCGCGGGATGCTGCCGGAAGCGGTCTATATGCAGTACATGACCGCCCTGAAACAACTGAAGCGCGTGCCGCTGAACGAGCGGATGGAGGCGATGCTGCGCAGAGCACGAAACGATATCGATCAAGAGGTGAAATAAATGAAAAACGAACAGAAAATCACAATGTACGAAGACTTTGACGAAGCCGTGACGCAGGCTCGGACGACGCTTGCCATAGGCTTGTTCCAGGTGTGCATAAAGGGGCGGCTCAAGGAGGCAGAACTTCCTTCCGATCTCAGACGGGCTGCGTTTATTGAGACCGACCTTCAGGATATTTCGCCGCTGACTAAGTTTGCAAAGCTGGAGTGCCTCGAACTCATTTGCTCTCCCGTCTCGGATGCGGGCTGCCTTTCCGCCCTTCCCGCATTGAAGGAGCTGGATATCCGTTCGACCCTTGTCGGCTCGCTTGCCTTTCTGCGCGGGATGTCGCTGGAAACGCTCACCTTGGCGGACGATCCCGTCGCAGACTATTCTCCGATCTTTGAGATGAAGGCGCTGGGACGTTTGGAAACGGACGAGGCAACGCTTGAAAAGATCGGCGCCGGGCGGCCGAAGGAACGCTTCCCTAACATTGAGATCGCGGTCGATGACCATCTTCCGTGGACGAGCGCAGATGCCGCCCGATATGACGAGAGAGTGGAGGGGGAGTACCCTATGGATCTGGTCGAGATGATCTTCGGCGATAGGGTCAAGGCGGCAAAGGATGAGAACGAGCTGCAAACCGTTCTTGACGGCATCTATGACGGTTCCTTTAATGAGGACGATGTCAAAATGATCGAACAGTTCTATCGAGACCATCTTTCGATGCGCGAGATCGCCTCCGAATGGGGTCTCTTGCCCGAGGCGGTGAATATGCGGATTGCTAAAATTCTCCGCCGGCTGCGCCATCCGAGCGCTTCACGCCGTTTGAGAGGTCTCATCATCTTCGAGAAGGAAGATGAGTCCTGACGTTTCTCCCTGTTATCATCCATAAAATTTGGTGAAGTCATATGAACCTTTCTAAAAGCAAATATACGCGCTATTGTCAATGCCCGAAGATGCTGTGGCTGGATACCTACCGTCCCGAGCTCGCCGCGCCCGATCCCTCGCGCGAAAAGCGCTTCCGCGAGGGCAACGAGGTGGGCGATCTCGCCATGGGCCTTTTGGGCGATTTCGTGGAGACGACCGCCTATACCGAGGACGGGAAGCTCGATATCGGCAGGATGCTCAAAGATACGAAAAAGTACCTTATCGAAGGCAAAGAGAACATCTGCGAGGCGGCGTTCACCAAAAACGGGTGCTACTGCGCCGTCGATATCCTGCATAAAACGCAAGACGGGTACGAAGTTTATGAGGTCAAGTCGAGCACCGAACTCAAAGACGTCTATCTTTGGGACGTCGCCTATCAGCGCTGGGTCTTGGAGCAGAGCGGCGTCAACATCGTGGGCGCCTACCTCGTCTATATCAACAAACACTATGTGCGGCAGGGGGAGATCGATATCCAAAAGCTCTTTCTCAAAGAGGACGTGACGGAGACCGTCGAGCCCTTCTATCATGAAGTCGCCGAAAACACGGCTGCCGCCAAGGCCTATCTCGAACAGAAGGAGGAGCCCTTTGAGGAGCTCGGCGAGCAGTGCTTCAAGCCCTACGACTGCCCCTATTGGCAGTATTGCTCGCGCGATCTGCCCTCGCCCAATGTGCTCGACCTCTATCGTATCTCGGCAAAGAAGGCGTTTGGGTATATGAAAGAGGGCATCGTGACCTTTGACGACGCTGTAAACCGCGGCATCCCCCTGAACAAGACGCAGCGGCGGCAGGTGGAGGCCGAGCAGCTGCAGCTCCCCACGCACATCGACCGTCTGGGCATCAGGGCATTTTTGGATACGCTCACCTATCCGCTCTATTTCCTCGACTTCGAGACCATTCAGCTCTGCCTGCCGCCCTATGACGGCACCCGCCCCTATCAGCAGATCCCTTTCCAATACTCGCTGCACTATTTGGAGAGCGCGGACGGCGAACTCAAACATAAAGAGTTTTTGGCGGACGAGAATTTCGATCCCCGCCGCAAGGTTGCCGAGCGGCTGGCGGAAGATATCCCCGCCGATGCCTGCGTGCTCGCCTTTAACAAGACGTTTGAATGCCTGCGGCTCAAGGAACTTGCCGAGGCCTTCCCCGACCTTTCCGAGCATCTTCTTGCCATCCGCGATAACATTCGCGACCTTTTGGACGTCTTCCGCGACGGGTTTGTGTACGACCGTGCGATGGAGGGGAGTTTTTCCATCAAAAAGGTGCTGCCGGCGCTCTTCCCGAACGATCCCAACCTCGATTATCACAATCTTGCGGACGTCCATAACGGCACCGAGGCGATGGACACATATTTGTCGCTGCGCGGCAAGGAGAAAGAGGAGCGCCTGAGACTGCGCGAAAGCCTTTTGAAATACTGCGCCCTCGACACCCTCGCCATGGTCCTGCTCTGGCAGAGACTGCGGGAGTTTTGCCACATTTGAACTTTTCCGCATTGGCGGAGAGAAATAAAATTTAAGGAGTTATTTTATGGCGTACAAAACAACCACGATTATGAAAATGATGCGGGAAATCGAAAAAAGACAAGTATATCTTCCTGCAATTCAAAGAAAATTTGTCTGGGATTTAGAAAAAATTACAAACCTGATGGATTCAATTATGCACGATTATCCGTTTGGCACTTTTCTTTTTTGGAGAGTTGAAAAAGACACGGTTAATAAAAATCGTTACGTTCTGTATGAATTTATCCGTGCTTATGATGAAAGGTCTAATAATTATAACAGACGAGTAAACTTGCCTTTGAATACGGATAGGGATGACCCTGAGTCTGCAATTACAGCGGTGCTCGACGGACAACAGAGACTGACATCGTTATGTATTGCGTTAAATGGGAGCGTTACCGTCAAAACTTCTAAAAAAACAAAGAATAATCCAAATCCATATGAAACAAAGTATTTGTACTTTAACTTGTTGACATCCATATATCTTTCACAAAAACAGGATGAGGAAGGGAATGGGTGCGTGGAAACAGAGACAAATGCATTTGATTTTTTGACCGAAGAGGAAGCTAAAAGCCAAAATGAAGACGGTAAGTGCTTTTGGTATAAAGTCAAGGAGATTGTTGGATTTAAGGATCTTGTAGAGCTTACCACTAAAATCCGTACATGGGCTGAAATACCCTACCGCAATTTAGTAAAATTATATCGGAAAATCAAAGAAGAACAAATCATAAACTATTTTGAGATTGAAGATCGTACTTCCATGGATGAGATTTTAGATATTTTTGTACGTGTCAATTCAGCCGGTATGGTTCTTTCCAAAACCGAACTGTTGTTCTCCACAGTTGTAGCATCATGGGAAGGTGGTCGCGAAGAGTTTGAAGAGTTTTTGAGAGAAATAAATGATGTTGGAAATAAGTATAAATTCACAAATGATTTTTTAATGCGTGCAGGCTTATATCTTATAAACTTGCCCACCTCTCTTAAAGTAGCATCACTTACGGACTCAAATGTAAATAAAATCAAAGAGAACTGGGAGATGATAAAAAAGGCGATTCGTGATACAGTTCTTTTATTGAATGATCTTGGGTTTAATGGGGAAAACATTTTCTCCTATAATTCTATTATTCCTATTGTATATTATCGCTATTGGTTTGGTGAAAATGCTTTTGTTGATAATAGTGTGAAATTGGAAATCAGAAAGTATATTGTTGTTGCGCATTTGAACCAGATTTATGGCAGATCCTCGAACAGTACGTTATCAATTATTAGAAACGAAATTGAAACGCATATTCAGGGAAAAGATACGTTTAAGCTTTTATGGCTTCAGAATCTTAAATTTACTGGTGATGCAACATTATCCTGCTCAAAAAATACGATAGAGAAATGGTTTAGCGATGACAATTTTGTAAAAGGTCCTCAGACATTTATGATCCTTTCCTTGCTGTATCCTGATTTACGGTATAAAGAGGTAAATTTTCATCAAGATCATATGCATCCTTATTCTGCATTCGATCATACGAAAGAACTTAAAAGTCTAAAATTGTCGAATGGTGAAACACCAAGCAATGAAAAAATTAAAGCATGGAAAAGGCAGCGGAATACTTTGGCGAATTTGCAATTATTATCAGGCGTAGAAAATCAATCTAAAAAGGATAAGTCCTTAAATGAGTGGCTAAAGACTAATCGGGAAATAGCAAAATATCTTCCCGAAGGCGTTAGTTATGAATTAAAAGATTGCGAAGCATTTTGGAAGGCGCGTCGCGAATTGATGATTAAGGAATTGGTTAAAATTCTTTGTCCGGATGAAGATATCTCGGATCAACACGATACAATACCGGAGGGCGAGGCGGCAACTCAAGAATAATCCATTTGATGTTTGTCTGTGCCCTCAAATCAGATGATGAGGGCACAGACAATACTTTCTTAAGCCGTATTAAATTGAAGGTCAAACACCATGAATATTCCCGAACCGAAGAAAATGGCGCTCATGCGCATCCTGGAGATCCTGCATGAAAACACGGATCCCGATCACCCCGTCACGCAGGAAGAGATCATAAGGCGCCTGCGTGACGACTATGGCATCGAGCTCAAGCGAAAGGCGGTCGGCGACGATCTCGCCGTGCTCAAAGATGCCGGGTTCGACATCGTCTCCACGGGCAGCGGCAGCTATCTCAATGCGCGCGAGTTTGAAGATCCCGAGCTTCGTATGCTCATCGACGGCGTGCTTTCCAGCCGCTATATCCCCGCGTCGTATTCCGCCGATCTCATCAAAAAGCTCTGCCGCCTGTCGTCCAAGTACTTTTTGCCGCACGCCAAGAACACCTATTCCGTCAACGAATGGAGCAAGTCGGAGAATCCGGATATTTTTCTCAATATCGAGATCGCCGATAGTGCCATCGATGCGGGGAAACAGGTGACGTTCACCTACAACAAGTACGGCGTGGACAAGAAGCTGCACAAGACAAGCGAGCATACCGTCTCGCCCTATCAGTTCATTCTGCGCAATCAGCGGTACTACCTGATGGCGTACAACGAGAAGTGGCAGAACATGGGCTTTTACCGTCTCGACCGCATTACGGATATGCATATGACGAGAAAGGCGGCGACCGCCCTTCGCTCGGTGAAGGGGTATGAAAGCGGCATCGACTACCGCGCGATCGCGACCTCGCTCCCGTATATGTTTACGGACAAGCCCGAGTATGTGGAGTTTATGGCGGATGCTGGCATCATCGATCAGATCGTCGATTGGTTCGGCGACAACGCGCGCATCGAGCAAAGCGGCGATTATGTGAAGGTCGGGGTGCGCGTAAGCCCGAACGCGATGGAGTATTGGGCGATGCAGTACTTAAACTCTGTGGAAATTCTCTCGCCCGCTTCCCTGCGCTCGCGCATTCTCGCGAACCTGGAAGCCGCAAGAGAGAAGTATAATTAAAATTTTGGAGGAAATTACGATGGAAAATTTGGAAAAGAATTTGGACGTAAGTCTTGAGATCGCATTGGCGATACATGATTTGGGCTTTCCTGAAACGTTTTTCAGTGATGCAGGACGTGCGGTCAGAAAAGGCGAGATCGGATATTTCCCGAATATGCTTGTTGCAGGGCAAAGCGGAACAGGTAAAACGTCGATCATAAGAGATTGGGCGCAGAAAAATGAGATCAATCTTGTTCCTTTTTATGTCCCGACCTACGCGGCTTATGCGCGCGAGGAGCAGAAAACCGTTGTTTTATCGTATTTGCAGACAGAAGGATTCAAAGAGGCTTTGTCAAAATCTCGTTCGGTTTTATTTTTGGAACATTATGAAGATATGACCGCCGAGATCGAAAGCGCCTTGGCTGAGTTGATGGACGAGCACGTCCTTCCGTCGGGAGATGATAAAATTTTCATGCCGGAACTTCTTTTCGTGATCGCAGAAGAAACAACTGGGCGAAATAAGGACTAAAATTTATCAATTGATGTCGAAATGCTTTGGAAGAAGGATATTTTTCTTTGCCTGATGCGTGAAGGTTAATTTATACAAGCGATAAAAACATAACAGTGGGGTGGATATGAAACTAATCGAATATATTTATTGTTATCATTCGTGGGGATTTGATAGGGAAGAACTTCATAGAATCGATGTGGAGAAAAAAGAATATCAACATTTTGATCATAGTGTGAACGACCGTAGAATATCTTTGCCGGATAGTTTGTTAAATAAAATTTGTTCGTTCTTTGAACTGCGGTTGCGCGAGTTCCCTAGCGATGAAATTTCTTTCGATGCTCCATGTTGGACGTTGACAATCGATGATAAAACTTGTACGCGAATCGCCGACAAGGATTGGGATCCGTTGTTTAAAACGATTTCCGATTTCTTTGCGTTGTTTGAAAACATAAAGTAAAATATTAGTCAAAAGCCCGCAAGGAGGATGAATTATGTTGAACACGGAAGAGATGAGCGGCACGAATTGCATCGCATGGTTCAAGATCAAGACGAAAGGCATGAAACCGGATGCGATCGGACAGCTGATCGAAGAGATGCGGGAAGGGATCGGCCTTGCTCCGCAGGCGGATCCGTTCGGGGAAAAGGATGATAGGAATTGGCTCTTGTACGGCGTTTACGACAGCGTCGGCGACGAGCCGTCCGATCTGACGGGCAAGGACGAAGAATTTTCCGAACGTTGGGAGTACGGCATCAACGTCTATGAGATCGTCAATGAAAAAGTGCTGAAAGATCTGTACGGCAAAGAGGACGTGCTTTTGAAACTGAAAGAGAAGTACGGCGTAGAATATCAGTTGTATTTCTGTACCTTTCTTGACCTCGACATGGCAGACATTGACGGTTATGGCGATAACGATATCAGCTTGCCGCCAAAGGCGATGGCGCTTCTTTCCAAGATCGGCGCGGATGATTATCTGCGTGTGATGACCTATCGCAGCGGAAATTGATGAAAATGGGACAAACGCGTATCGGGTTTGGTGCGCGCTTTCATTCTATTAAAATAGTGCGGATGGTTTGGAGAGCAGGCGCGCGTAATTGAGAAGAAGAAAACTTTTCTCAAACACAGAGATATGTCCTGTTTTTGATACATTCCGTGTTTTATAATGGGAACGCAATTTCACTTTACCCATTTTTATTTTCAAAAAAATCTTTAAGAGGTGTTATCCATGAAAAAGATCTTTACTGTCAGTCAATTCCCTGCAAACGAGCACGGCGAATACTCTCCCGCCGGGATCACGCCCGCAGAGTATCTGGAAAAGATGTATTCCGACATCGAAGAGGGCGAACTCTACATCGCAAAGGATGCGGATGAGGAGGGGGCTGTGTATGTCACGGCTGCCGCACTTTCGGATGCGGCGGAAGTCTGCCGTTATACCGTCGACGTCTCCAAGGCCGACGCGGCGGAGATCGCCCGCAAAGAGCAGAAGCTTTTCGATGCTTTTACGGCGCTCGCCGCACTCTGTGTGGAAGAAAAGGATGTCATGACGATCGTGAAGTCTGCCGTAGAGGCGGCTGCAAACAAAGACGGTCTCCGCTTTGCCGATGCCGTCGTTCGTGCACAGCGCATTGAAAAGCTGCTCAAACTCGGCGCTCCCGAGCTTGTCGTCGCGGGTGAGCGCCATTGCTTTGCCGAAGAGCTGGCGCTCAATGCGATCGCTTCCTCGTGCGAGGTGATCGAAAGGAAGGACTTTACTCGCCTTCAGGATGCGTAAAAGCGCATCCCGAAAAAGGATAGTGCGAGTCGAAAAGCATGGAAAAGGCGTGCGGAACGTGCCGATGCTGCGGTCACGTTTATGAAAAGCGCTCTTGCGGGGATAAGCCGCAGGAGCGCTTTTTCCCCAAAGGGTGGACAATGTCCTGAAAGAGTGGTAAAATGGAAGAAAAGGAGAAGGACGTGAAACAGCTGTGAGCGAAAAACAATTTGAGCGGAAGTATAAGGAAGACAAGCCCGTCGTGGCGATCTGTTATGATTTTGATAAGACGCTGACGCCCGACGATATGCAGGCACAGGGCTTTATCCAGTCCGTCGGGATGGACGTCGGGGAATTTTGGAGAGAGGCGAACGACCTTGCGGACAAGAATCACATGGACGGGAACCTTGCGTATATGTACTGCATGAAAGAGAAAGCGTACGGGCAGCTTCTGTTGAATCGGAAAACGCTTGCCGATTATGGGGCGCAGATCTCCCTTTTCCCGGGCGTGGAGGAGTGGTTCGAGCGGATCCGCGCATACGGGAAAGCGAAGGGCGCCATCGTCGAACATTATATTATTTCCTCGGGCCTGGCAGAGATGATCGAGGGGACGTCGGTCGCCAAAAAAGGCGCATTTGAACGCATTTATGCGAGTTCCTTTTATTATGACGAAAAGGGGATGGCGGTCTGGCCGGCTCAGGCGGTCAATTATACGAACAAAACGCAGTTTTTGTTCCGGATCGAAAAGGGCGTGCTCGATGTGAACGATCCCGGCGTGAACGACTCGTTTGCACCCGACGAGATCCGGGTGCCGTTCCGCAATATGATCTACATCGGGGACAGCGATACGGATATCCCGTGCATGAAGCTGGTGGATTCCTATGGCGGCTCTTCGATCGGCGTGTATAGTGCGGAAAGCTGCGATAAGGCGAAAGTGCATAAGATGATGCGCGAGGGCAGGATCCGCTATTATGCTCCCGCCGACTATTCGGAGGGAAAGGAGCTCGATGTGCTTGTCAAGTCGATCATCGACCGCACCGTCGTGGAGTTTGCACTCAACAACACATTCTTCCGATGCAAAAAGGAGACGGAGGCGTTTGACCGGGAAAACAGCGAAGAGGGAAGGCGCAAGCTCGACCTCATCGGCGCATTGAAAAACAGCCGCAGCTTTACATCGACGCATACGGTCATCGCGCAGATGATGAAGATCGATCGGTGGGATGACGACGAAAGGGAAGAGTTGTTTTCCGTTGCGCTCCATAACGGACAGGTGTTTTCGATCTTGCGGGATGAGGACGTGGTGATGTTTTACAAGGCTCTGCTGAAAAATGTAAAATCGCTGAGCAAAGCAGCGCAGGAAGTAAAGAAATTACTCGAAAAATGAGCAGCCCCCCGCCACGGTCGAAGATCGGGGAACGTTCTTGATAAACGGCGGGAGATCTTTGGGCGAGGCGCTTCCCGTCCGGGAAGGCAACGCCTTTTTCAAAGAGAATTTCCCAAACCCATTGACTTTTCTCGTAAAAATGGCCCGCCATTCATGAGGCAAGGGGCAAGCAGGCGCTCTATCTGAAACACGCGCCGCAGGAACTTGAAAAACTCGGATGGAGCTCGTCTCCGACAGGCTGCCCGCGCTGGAAACGGTGCGCAAAGCGGTGCAGATGAGGCTCGGGAAATTCACGAAAGCGGAGATCTGCGGGCTGTGCCCGTCGTTGAGCGCAAGCTCTGTGGAGGCCTCTCTTCGCAAACTCGCAGCGAACGGGGAGCTTGTAAAACAGGGCGCAGGCAGAAGCACGGTGTATATTCGGGCCAAATAAATTGATGCGGCGCGGCGGAAATTTCCGCCGCGCCGCAACTGTTCTTGTGAGGGAGCCGCCAAAGCGCGCCTGTCATATGAAATTTGCACGGGGCGGGGCGAAGGGGGGATAGCTCGAGCGCGCCCCCGCCGTGTGCGGGTCGAACGGGGGAGGGAACGTCCCGCCGTGTGCGGAGGAAGAACTTACTCTTTGACGGCGCCTGCCGAGCCGCCCTCGATGAGGTACTTGGAGAGCGCCACATACAGCGCGATGATGGGCACCGCCACGAACATGGAGCCCGCCGCGAAGACGGAAAATTCGCTGTCGTCGAGCGAATTGAGCCCGACGGCGACCGTCCACGAGGACTTATCGACGAGCAGCATGCTCGGGAGCATGAAGTCCGCCCACGGCCACACGAAGGCGGTGAGCGCCGTGTAGACGATCATCGGCTTGGAAAGGGGTAGCGTTATGGAGACAAAGACGCGGAAATCGCTCGCGCCGTCCAGCGTGGCGGCATCGTAGATGGTGCCGGGGATGGTATCGAAGAAGCCTTTCTGCACCAAAAATCCCATCGCCGAGCCGCTGCTGTATAAAAGGACGAGCCCCCATAAATTGTTGATGAGGTGCAGCTGCGTCATGATGACGAAGAGCGCCGTCATGTTCATGAAGTTGGGGAAGATGCCCAAGATGAGCGTCGCCTTCATGAGCGCCTTCCTGCTCTTGAATCGGTAGCGGGAGATGGTGTAGGCGACCGCGATGACGAGGAAGGTCGAAATGACGCAGCTCACCGCCGCCACGAAGAGGGTATTGCCGAACCACCGCGGATAGTCGTATTTGTTGGTCTCGGTGAAGAGGCGGCGGAAGGTATCCAGGCTGTAACGTTCGGGGAAGAAGCCCTCGAGCGTCAGAAGATCTCCTTCCGCGTTGAACGCCGAAAGCACCAGCCACACGCAGGGGAAGGCGAAGAGAAAGCTCACAAGAAGGACGAGGAGGTAGACGAGCGCCGTTTTCAAAGCCCGTTCGGGGCGGAATAATGTGCGTTTCATCGGTAGGTGTCCTCCTTTTTATAGGCGGGCGAGGTGACGTACGCGACGAGCGAGAAGATCGCCATGAACGCGAACAGGATGAGGCTCAATGCCGAACCCAGCGAATACAGCCCGTTTTCCACCGTCAGGTTATACATCCAGTTGATGAGAAGATCGGAACTGTTGGCGTTGAAGTAGCCGGGCGCGTACACCGTCTCGGGCCGCAGGAAGTAGAAGATGGAGAAGTTGTTGAACTGGTTGATGAAGGTGCTGATGATGACGGGCGTCGTCGCGAACAGCACGAAGGGGAGCGTCAGATAGAGGAACTGCTGGAACGCGTTCGCGCCGTCCAGCCGCGCCGCTTCGTACATATCTTTGCTCGCGTTGGAGAGGATGCCTGTTGCAAGGAACATGACGGAGGGGACGCCGATCCACGCGCAGCAGAAGAAGCCGAGAAGGCGGAGCGACCATTTGGAGTCGTACGAGATGATGGTGAACGTCTCTTTGACCCAGCCGAGCGCCTTGAGCTGCCCCACGATGGGCCCGCTGTCGCAGAACATGAAGCAGAAGCCCGTCAGGGTGATGAAGCTCGGGATGGCGTAGGCAAGCATGGGGAAGACGCGCCAGAACCGCTTCCACCTGAGGCACTTCGCGTTGTATAAAAGTGCCAGCCCCAGCCCGCCGAAGTAGACGAGGAAGGTCGAACCGAACGCCCACAGCACGTTCCAGGCGAGGATCTTGCCCATCGTGCCGATGTATTCGCTCATTGTGAAGATGACGCGGAAGCTCTGAAAGCCCGTCCAGCTCACAAGTTTGGGCGGTACGATCTCGCCGCCGTAGTTAGTGAAGGCGACGAGCGCCGTGAATACGATGGGCATCACGTTGAAGATGCACACGAAAGCGAGCGGCAGGGCGAGCGTCAGCACATAGAACTTCTGATTGAGGAGCGTCTTGCAGCTCTCGCGGAAATTGCGCACGCGGCTGCCCCGCCCGATCTCCTGCACGGTAAAGATGACGTCTTTGATATTCGCATGATAGGCGAGCACAAAGAAGGCGATGAGAAAGAGCGTCGTGATGCCCCATGCGAGCATGGAGACGGAGTTGTCGCCCTCGATGCCCATGATGGGAACGCCCTCCGTCGTGCCGAGCGTGAAGAGTCCGATGATGTTTTCGACGCCCTGAAAGACGAGAAAGAGGATAAATCCGATCTCAAAGAGCAGTAAAAGCGCGCCTTTTACGAATTGGCGGCAGAAGAGCTGCCCCAGCCCCATGAAGATACAGCTCAGCCTGACGCGGTAGTCGGAGTACGGGCTCCCCCGCGCAAACGATTGGTGTTTTGCCTGCATGGTGCGCCTCCTTTACGAGATGTCGCCGACCGCCATCGCCGAACGGATGTCGGAAACGAGCTTTTCGAGCGCGCCTTTGAGCGCTTCCTTCGTCGTATAGACGGGCGCATCGCGCGTTGTGTTGTCCGTCGCCACGTCGTTGAAGAGCGACGAGAGCGGATCCCAGATATACTGCGTATCGCGCGTCGAGGGCATCATATAGACGAACCCCGAAGAGACGCGCTCGCTCAGCACTTCGGAAACGCCGCCCAGCTCTTCGGCAAGGTCGGTGCGGGCGGGAACGGCGCCCAAGGCTTCGCTGCGCCATTTGAGGTTTTCATATTCCGAGACGAACTTCACGAAGGCAAGGCTCGCTTTGGGGCACTTCGTATAGGAACTGATGCCGAAGGCGTTGACGCCGCCCATCGTCGTCGGGGCAAACGTCTCTTCCTCGATGTTTGTGAGTCCCTTTTGGATGTTGCCGTCCTTGGGAAGGCGCGGGGGCGCCACAACGACGAGGTTTTCCTTCGCGGCAGCCGCGGCTTCTTCCTCGCTCATGCCGTCGCGCACATAAGTTTGGGTCAAATTCTCCTGGAAGGTCGTCAGCCAGTCGGGCGTGCCGATGGTGCAAAACGCCGTCCCCGCCGCGTTGGTGAGATAGGTCGCGACCTGCGTCGTCGCGTTCTGCGAGATGCAGGTGGAGCCCAGAACGCCCGCAAGATCGCGGAACAAGTTGAGGCCGGTTTCCGCGCCGTCTGCGGCAAGGCCGATGTCATCGTGCGTTTCGCCGAACACATACGCCCCGTAGGAGAGCAGATACCCTGTATTAAAGTACTGGTCGACGAGCGACATATACAGGCCGTATTTCGCCCCCGAAGAGCTCTCCTTCACCTGTTTACTGTACGCATAGAGCCCGTTCATCGTCTCCACCATATCGGGGATACCGTTTTGGTTGTCGTCCCATTCCTCCTCCCAATTTGCGGGAAGCAGGTCTTTGCGGTAGGTGAGGACGGTGGATTGCTGCGCCACGGGCATGCCGTAGTAAAGATCGAGCCCGTACGTTTCGAGTTTGTAAACGTCCATCACCGTTTGGGGGATCGTATCAATGTCGAGCTGTTCGGTGGGGAGGGGCAGGATATGCCCGCCCTCCGCATAGCGCATGAGCATATCGTTCGCCTGATACAGAACGTCGGGCCCGTACCCGTCGGGGCCGTTCTGTTCGAGGTCGACGTACTGATCCATGTTGGCGTCCACCGCCTGCACGTTGTATTCTGCGTACCGCTCGTTGAAGGCGTCCAGAACTTCCTGAAGGTGCCCCGTCTCCACCGCCATCTGATTGTCGAGGACACGGATGACGGCATTTTGTTCGATGTCGCCTTCAAATTTTGCCATGAGTTCTTCGTAGGTGAACGTGCCGCCGCTCGTGCGTTCCCCGCAGGCGGTAAGCGCTGCGGCGGAGAGCGCCGCGGCAAGGCACAGTGCAAATACTTTTCCGCGTTTCATACTGTTTCCTCCCGATCGAGAATGAGATAGGAACGAGCCCCGATGATATGATAGCAGTTCTGCACCTCAAACGTCAAGGGCCCCGCCGTCGCATTGACGGCAAGCGTGAGTTTTTCCCGCTCGATGACGACGAGCTCTCCCTGCGCATAGATGCGCGCCCTTCCGCTTATCTTGGGACGGAGCGCCGTGAGAGAGCGGACGGTTGAAAAGATTTTTTGATCCCAATGCGTTTCGTCCCAGTCGAAGGTGCGGCGGGAGTCGGGCTCGTATTCCCCCTCCATGCCGATCTCCGTGCCGTAGCAGATGCAGGGCATCCCCGGGAAGAAGAAGAGGACGGCAAGCGCTAAGATGAGCGCGTCGCTCTCGCCTCCCGTCAGCGTCAGAAAGCGCTCGGTGTCGTGGCTGTCGAGAAGATCGAGCATCATCTCGTTGACCTGATCGGTGTTGCGCATCAGAAGTTCGTTGAGCCGCGCCGTAAAACTTTCGGCAGTCCGCGTCTTGTTGGCGAAGAAGTCGATGCACGCCTTGGTGAGCGAGTAGTTCATGATGCCGTCGAACTCATCGCCTCTCAGCCAGGGCGCGGCGTCGTGCCAGCTCTCGCCGATGAGGATGGCGTCCTCGTTCTCTGCTTTTACCGCCTTGCGGAAGCGCCGCCAGAAATCGTGCGAAACTTCGTCCGCAACGTCCAGCCGCCAGCCGTCGATGTGGCATTCTTTCATCCAATGCAGCGCCACGCCGATGAGGAAGTTCTGCACTTCCTTATTGCTCGTGTTCCACTTGGGCATATAGCGGCAGGCGGCAAAGCACTCGTAGTTGCCCTCTTCGGGGTCGGGCTTTTCGCCGCGGATCAGAAACCAATCGAAATACTTGGAGCTTCTTCCCTTTTCGAGCACGTCTTGAAACTCGGCGCAGTGCATGCTGCAATGGTTGAACACGGCGTCCAGCACGATGCGGATGCCCCGTGCGTGCGCCTCTTCAACGAGCGCTTTCAAGTCCTCGTCCGAGCCGAACATCTTATCGACACGGAAGTAGTCGACGGTGTCGTACTTGTGGTTGCTCGGCGAGGAAAAGACGGGCGTTAGATAGACGGCGTTGACGCCGAGTTCTTCGAGATAGCCGAGCTTTTCGCGGATGCCCCGAAGGTCGCCGCCGTAAAAGCTTTTGGGGTCGGGGATCTCTCCCCATTGTTTGTTGATATAGCCCGTATCCTTCTTGGTGTCGCCCATGCGGAAGCGGTCGATAAAGATCTGATAGAAGACTGCATGATCGCACCAGCAGACTTTGCGGTGGACGTCCGCTTCGTTGATATACGGGTGCTGGAAGAAGTTATAATAGCTCTTTTCGTGGTCGTAATCGACGGTGAGCCCCTCTTCGGAATAGTAGTAGGCCTCCTTCCCGCTCTCGAGATAGAACACATAGCCGATGCGCGAGTCGGGCACGCTGAGCTCGGCGGTGTAGTAGTCAAAGAGCTCGTCCGTATAGCTTTTTTGCATAGAGACGGTCTTTCTCTCTTTCAGCCAGTCGTATTTGACCGCATAGATGAGGGTGACGCGGTCGAGATCGCCTTTTGCCGCCCGCAGGCGGATGCGCAGTTCCTGTTCGCCGTATGCAAAGGAATATTGGGATCCGGGGATATGGCAGATCGCCGTTTTGTTCATGTCTGCTTCCTCCCTTTTAGGAGCATCGGGGCGGTATGCACCGCCCCGATACCGCGTTTATTATGCCTTCTCTACCGTCAGTGCGAGCGTGCCGTCTGCGTCGATCGTGATCACAAATTCGTAATCTCCGGCCTCCAGGCAGACAAAATTATTTGTCCAAACGGCACCCAACCCTTCCGGCAAATCTCCCTTCACCGTGCCGGGAACGACTTGCGAGCCGTACATCGCGTTGACCGTCCCGTAGTAGGACTGGCCGAAATCGGCTACGTTATACACCCATTCCGGTATTGCAAAATAGAAGTAATCTCCGACGTCCAGCGTCAACGTTATTTCATATACCGCCTTCCCGTCTGTGGACGCTTCCTCATTTTTTGTAAGTTTCGCAAGGTTATCCTCATCGCCTTTCCCGAAATTGTTTTCAGCGCCGTTCACGTCGGAATTATAATTGTCATACGCAGCTTGCTCCATTTCAATGCCGAGCTGTCCGTTGGCGATATTCGCGTTGCCTTCCGCATCCGTTCCGGTCACCTGCTCGTAGGAGAGCCTGTTCCCCATAACGATCCAATTCCCGCTTTGCAAAATCGCCACGTTGTCTTCCACTTCGATAGAGCCTTCCAGCATATTCATTTCTTCGTTGAGCGTTACAGTCAAAGTGAAGGTATAGAAGCCTGCAGTTTTCACTTTAATGTTCCCGGTCGTTCCGTCTTCTCCGGACCCGGTGAAATTTTTATCCAAGCCGTTGAATTCGTCAATATCCTGATAGTAGAACATCGTTCCGCTTTCGGCATTCAAACGTTTATCCCCGACCGTAAGCACTGCGAACAAGAATTCGTCGTCCGCGTTGAATCTGCCTGTCAGCACAAACGTACCCGTTCCGTCCGGATCGTTATCGCTCGTCTTTTTCATCGCGTAAGACGACGCGCTCGTCAGTCCCTCTTCTCCATATCCGCCGCCCCAGTTCATATCGCCGAGGATGGAAGTTTCATTCTGCTCCGAAGATGTTCCGTAAATGTACCAGGAATAGGACGTCCTGTCGATCGTGATTTCTGGAGCATCCCCGTTGCGCACGACCGTGATCTTACCGTAGTCGTTATTGTAAATATCCGTCGTAAGCGTCAGCGTATAGTTGCCGCTCACGGAGACGGTGATGTTCACCTGCCCGTCGCCGAGCCCCGTGCCGGGCGCGCTCATGTAGTCGTTCTCTTCGAGATACTGCCCGCCGCGGCTGATAATGGTTCCATCGTCCGTAGATTGCCATACGCCGTTCTCATCCTGCACACAAAGTTGGAATTTATCGCCCGCATACAGATCGATCGTAATCGTAAATTCGTTTTTGTCGGCAGATTTCGTGAGAAGATTCGCGTCGCTTATGCCGCCGTTCCAGCCTATCTCGCGCAAAGGTCCGCCTGCCGAAGATTCTCCGGCTATCGTCCATTGCCGCGTATCTTCCTTGGAGGACGACCACATCGAATAGACGTTGGTGTCCTTCTCGATGACGGTATCAAAGCTCCAGTCATGCGTGAAGTCCGCCGTCGCATACCAGCCTTCAAAGACGAAGCCTTCCTTTTCGTAGCCCTCGTCTTCGGGCGTGAAGGAAGCGACGGTGCCGCCCTCTTCCACTTCCCGCTCCGCGATGACGCTCTCCCCGTCGAGGAAGGTCACCGTAAAGCGGGGCGTCTCCTCCGTGTCCTTGCAGGCAGCCAGGACGCCGAAGGCGAGCGCGAATGCAAACACCAGCCCCGTGAGAAGGCTCATCGTTTTGCGCAGCTTGTTGGTCATTTGTGTTTTCCTCCTTACCATTCGCCCGAAGGCGATTTATTTAATCGATTAAGTAAATTATAGCACACATTTTCATTCTGTCAATAGTTTCGGGAAAAATAGTTTCGGAAAATTTATTTAAGCGGTTCGATCAAGAAACCCCGTTGACTTTTGCACCCGTTTCGGGTACAATAGCCGTATGGAACGCGAAGAAAGGCAAAAAAACGTGACGATCGCAGAGGTCGCAAGGGCGGCGGGAGTGTCTTCGGCGACGGTCTCCTATGTGCTGAGCGGCAGAACGGACATCAAAGTCGCCGAAGCAACGCGCGAAAAGGTGCTTTCTGTCTGCCGCGAGCTCGGCTATCAAAAGGGCACGGGGCGCGGGCGCACGGCAAAGGGGGTCACCATCGACGACATCGCACGCGAGGCGGGCGTCTCGACGGCGACCGTTTCCTACATCGTCAACGGGCGGACGGACGTCAAGATCGGCGAAGAGACGCGAAGAAAGGTATTGCAGATCTGCAATCTGCGCCAATATACGCCCTCTTCCGTCGCGCGGCAGCTTGCGGGCAAAAAGAGCGGGCTTGTCGGCATCTGCATGCCCGAGAGCGGCTGCGCTCTTCAAAACGCGCACTACTATGTTCTTCTCAGCGCGCTTCAAAGCGCCCTCCGCGAGGCGGGGTACGGCGTCCTTCTCTTGAATGCGGGCGAAGAAGGGCGCCCCAAAGAGATGCCCGAGGGCATCCTCTGTATCGATCTGACGCAGGAGGAATTTTACTCCCTCAAAGAGAGCTGCTTTATCCCGATCGTCGCCGTCGGGATGATCGTAGACGACCCGCTCTTTTTTAAGGCGTTCGTCGACCATGCGGCACTCATCGCCGCCGCAAAAGAGCGGCTTCGCTGCAAAACGCTCATCTATGCTGCCTATCCTTACCGTAATGCGCCCTATCTCGACGATCTGCGCGCGGCAATGAACGGGGATACGCTCTTTCTCGTTCATTCTCTTTCCGAGCTTCAAGAATACGTCAGGGCGCATCCCGAAGAACACTATCTCTTTGCCGATCGTGCGCTCGCCGAGGCGTGCGCGCCGCTTTTGGATGCGAAGCAGTACTGCTCCGTCGTTTACGGCGAAGGGGAGGAGGGGATCTGCCTTTCCTTGCGGGAAATGGCGGAACACGCCGTCAAAATGCTGGAAAGCGCGATCTTCCGCGAAGAGGATGCGCCGCACACCTTCCGCCTTGCGCCGAAAATCTGACATACGGCTCCTTCCCAATGTCAGGCAGACGAGGAAAGAGGGGGAGACCCCTGAGAGAACAAAAACGGGCGGCATCGGAAAATGCCGCCCGTTTTGCGGCCATTCTGCCTTATGATCCCTCGGCAGAGACACTATACCGGTTCGAGCTCGGTCAGCGGCACTGCTCTGCCGATCGCCGGGAGACGATCAAAATCAAAACATTTTTTGTGCGTATTCCCGAAAACGCTTGCTTTTTTCGGGAAATATGGTATAATCAAGATGTTTTCGGGCGTGCGTCGGGGAACGGCGCAGGCGCGGGCGACTCAAAGAGCCGCTGAGACAACTTCGGGGATATAGCACAGTTGGTAGCGCGATACGTTCGCAACGTATAGGTCACGAGTTCGCGCGAGGGCGAAGCCCGAAGCTCCACCGAGGGGACCCCTTCAGGGGTGTCGGTGGAATCTCGTTATCCGCCGCAAGGCGGCAAATTGCATGGGGATATAGCACAGTTGGTAGCGCGATACGTTCGCAACGTATAGGTCACGAGTTCG
>ENA-OZFX01000126-OZFX01000126.1-human-gut-metagenome-genome-assembly--contig:-NODE-126-length-43142-cov-6.276278_pt1 | contig 43142 bp, 50 predicted proteins | sample MGYA00244651_ERZ653648 | MGnify/ENA primary metagenome ERZ653648 (study PRJEB26926, sample SAMN06164910) | human gut metagenome | biome: ENVO:00009003; feature: ENVO:2100002; material: ENVO:00002003...
ACATAGACAACCATGCGGCGATTGAGAAGATGACCGTGGATGCGCTCAAAGGCTGGCTGCTCCGGAACGATGACCGGCGGCATTACCGGGAAAAGCACAGCTTTTTCCACGATGAAAATTACATGAGAGTGGTGATTTCGGATGAAGCCGCCATGTGAACGGGACTGCCCGAGGCGGACAGTGGGATGCCACACCAAATGTGCGCCTTATCTGGAATATGAGGAAGCGAAACAGGCGGAATATCGGGCGAGAGAAGTCGAACGGAGCCGCGACACCTACACTGCGGACGCGAAGAAGCGGTGTAAGAGCGTGGAGCGGCTGCGGAAAGCGGGGCTGCTGAAATGACGCATCTGAGTTTATTTTCGGGTATCGGCGGACTTGATCTTGCTGCGGAATGGGCAGGATTTACAACCGTTGGGCAATGCGAATTTGCAGATTACCCAACAAAAGTGCTGGAAAAGCATTGGCCGGATGTGCCGCGCTGGCGTGACATCCGGACTTTGACGAAGGAGAGTTTTTATGAGCGAACAGGTCAACGGACAGTTGACGTTATATCCGGTGGATTCCCCTGCCAGCCCTTTTCCGTGGCTGGAAAGCAAAAAGGGAAAAACGACGACCGTTACCTCTGGCCTGAGATGCTGCGGGTTATCCGAGAACTGCGCCCGCATTGCGTCGTCGGTGAGAATGTACCTGGAATCCTCAAGATTGCCGCCGGGCAAGTGGTCAAGGATCTGGAGCGCGCAGGCTATCACGTCGTCGTGTTTCATTATGAAGCTGCGTCTGTCGGAGCTTGGCACAGGAGATCGAGGGTGTTCTTCGTCGGAATCGCAGATGTGGCAGACACCGACGGCAGGACAATGCGGCATGACTGCGGTGACGAGCGGAAGACCACCAGAAAAGAGCACGCATCTAGGGGCACAGGTACTGATCCGGAGCGGGCTATGGCCGACGCCGCGTGCGAACGAATACAAAGACACGCTGCAATCTGTGCCGCCAAGTCGGCTGAAAGATCCAGGCAAATGCAACCTGACGCAGGCAATAGCGATGGAGCTGATGTTTGCAACGCCGTGTGCGCGGGATTATCGGACAGGGCAGAGGAAGCGGTACGACAATCCAGGCCGCGCAAACAACCTCAACGATCAGATTGGTGGGCAGCTGAACCCGACGTGGTGCGAGTGGCTCATGGGATTCCCAATCGGGTGGACAGACTTAAATGCCTCGGAAACGCGGTAGTGCCGCAGCAGGCATATCCGATTTTCAAGGCATTGGCGGAAGAACTGGGAGGAAGCAATGGATTTGGAACAGAGCGCGTTTGAGGCGCTGCGGTTTGCGTCAGCGCAGAGCTTGAAGCTTTACAAGCAGCCGCTTGTGATTACATACTCCGGTGGGAAGGATAGCGACGTGCTGCTCCGGCTGGCAGAAAACAGCGGTATTCCATTTGAAGTCCTACACTCCCTAACCACGGCAGATGCGCCGGAAACGGTCTACCATGTGCGGGACACATTCCGCCGAATGGAGGAAAAGGGCGTAAAGTGCATTATCGATGCGCACGTCCAGCCGGACGGGAAGCGCGTTACCATGTGGAATTTAATACCGAAAAAAATGATGCCTCCGACGAGGCTCATGCGGTACTGCTGCGAGAAATTGAAAGAAGTCAGTGGAAAGGGGCGCTTTATTGCAACCGGTGTCCGCTGGGCGGAAAGCCCGAAGCGCAGGAACGGGCGGGGGCTGATCGAAGTGCAGGCACACAACGCGAAGCAGAAACTCATGCTGATGGAGGACAACGATGAGGGACGGATGCAGTTTGAAAACTGCAAGATGAAAGGAAAGCGCATCGTGAATCCAATCATCGGATGGGAGGACAAAGACGTATGGGATTACGTGGAGGAAGAAAAGATCTGCATGAATCCGCTTTATGGCTGCGGGCTATCCCGCGTGGGGTGTATCGGCTGTCCACTGGCGTCAAAACGAAAACGCCTGGAGGATTTCACCAGATGGCCGAAGCATAAACAGGCGTATATCCGGGCGTTCGATCGGATGCTGGAGAACCGCCGGATCGCTGGAAAAGGCGGGAACTGGCAGACGGGAGTGGATGTGTTCCACATGTGGATGGAGAATGATGTGCTTCCGGGGCAGGAAGTATTAGAAGAATTTCGGGAGGATTTGATATGAATTTGAAACTGGAAGAACTGGTCAAGGCGCTGCGGTTTTGCGGAAAGCACGAATGTATAACGTGCCCGTGTGACATTGGCGAGTGCATACAAATGGTGTATGCGGCCGCCGACCAGATCGAGCGCGACCAGAAGGAGATTGAAGCGCTGCGGGAGCTGGCCGTGGCAGATCAAGAGGGGCACGTGATCGTCCTGCCGTGCAAGGTGGGCCATCGAGTGTTTGCCCTGCTGGACACGGATAAGCATATAAGCGAGTGCGAGGTCAAGCAGATCGGCCTCGGTAATGAGATCGGATTTGTTGCCCTTGAGCCAATAGGCGCCAGAGGGCGGGAGTATGGCGTAGCGCTAAATGGATTTGGCAAAACCGTATTCATGACGCGAGAAGAAGCTGAAAAGGCGCTGGCGGAAATGGAGGGCAAGAAGGATGGCTGACGAATATATCCTGAGAAGCATTGCAATTGCGAAGCTGACAGCACTGGAAGTTACTAACCCATTCGCCACGATTGCCGATGCAAAGCGGGTGCTTGCGGATATGGATGCTGCCGACGTTGTGAAGGTGGTGCGTGGGAAGTGGCTGCTGGATAGGTGGCCGAGCTGGCCGCACCGCGAGTGCAGCCGGTGCAAGATAATGTTCCCAAGAACGAAGGAAGTCCCAGACCAGTATTGGCAGTATTGCCCCAACTGCATCGCGCAAATGGATGGAGGGAACGAAGGTGAATGAAAATTTTCAGAAGATCAAAGTCCGGTTGGGGGAAGCGGAAGTGCTGGCACAGTTGGCAGAGGAATGCACGGAGCTGGCACAGGCGGCATTGAAGCTGCGGCGGGCGCTGGATGGGAAGAACCCGACACCGAATACGGAAGAAGAACGCCGACGCGCCTTGCTTGAAGAATACACCGACGTTATCCACTGTGCGCTGGTGCTGGATTTGGAAATGGACTTAGATCAAATCCGGAAGAAAACAGAACGATGGATGCGAAGATTGGGGATGGAATAGAGGGCGTATAGGTATGGACTACTGGCACAAGGACTGGAAATGTCCGTTCTACAAGTACAACGAGCAGCGAAAGGTCTGCTGCGAGGGCGGATGCCGGGTACAGTTTGCGGACAAGTCCTCTGCGGGGCGGTATATGTCCCGTTACTGCGCGTCCTTCCGCTATGCGGACTGTACGATCGCGCAGTCCAGAATCGAAATTTACGAAGGAGTAAACAGAACATGACCAAAATGCAGGAGATTCGAGAACTGAAAAGTAAAATTCAGGGACTTCGGAACCAGAATGAAGGGATGCGCGACAAGTGCATTCGCTTAGAGAAGGAATGTGCAGAAATCAGGGCCGGTGCAAAACAGGTGACGGGACTGGTGGACGCGATTCTTGCGCTGATGGCGCGTGAGAATGGCGTGGAGTTTGACGGTGGGTATGAGCTGTTTTTCCGCAGCGGAGATCTGCGGCAGTATATGGAACACTGGAAGGTGGAGACAACGAAAAGCGAAGGTGTGCTCAAGGTGCGCGCAACCAAGAAAGAATAAGTGTGGGGAAAACCTCGGTATTTTGCCGAGGTTTTATCCTGTTTACGGGGTGAATTGCATGGGATGGTCTGCTATGCTGGATGCAGAAATACACAAAATTACGAGAAAGGAGGAATCGGGATGGCGAAGGCCGGAAGGAAGCCGAGGTTTGAATCGGCAAAGGAAATGGAAGATCGGATCGACGCATACTTTGAACAGTGCAAGGGAGAACCCTTATACGATGAATTCGGGATGCCGGTCTTCGATAAGAAGGGGAACCCGGTTCTGATTCATGAGAAGCCGCCGACCATTGTCGGACTGGCGCTGGCATTGGGGTTTACATCGCGGCAAACGCTGCTGAATTATGCGGCAAAGCCGGAATTCGTGGACACAATTACGCGCGGGAAGTCCCGTGTGGAGGCTTATGCGGCGGAACGGCTCTTTGACCGAGACGGCGCGAAGGGCGCGGAGTTTACACTTGCCTGCAACTTCGGCTGGAGAATGCCGAAGGAGACACCGGAAGACGGCGAGAAGGCACAGAGCGGCGTGATCCTGATGCCAGAGGTGCAGGATGGGTAACGTGATCTGGAAGCCGCAGCCGAAACAGGCGGTATTTATGGCACGGCCTGAATATGAGGCACTATATGGCGGAGCTGCCGGCGGCGGGAAGAGTGACGCGCTTGTGATCGAGGCGCTGCGTCAGGTGGATATTCCGCACTACAAGGCTCTGATTCTCCGCAAGACCTACAACCAGCTCTCGGAGCTGATCGACAAGACGCTGCGCTATTACCCGGCGGCATTCCGCGGCGCGAAGTACAACGCAACGTCCCACACCTGGACATTCCCATCCGGGGCGAAGATCATCTTCGGTTCGATGCAGTACACGAAGGACCGGACGAAGTATCAGGGGCAGGCGTATGACTTCATCGCATTTGACGAGCTGACGCACTTCACCTACGACGAATATATGTATCTGTTCTCGCGAAACCGCCCGAATGGGCCGGGGACGCGGGTTTATATCCGCTCGACGGCGAACCCCGGAAACGTGGGGCATGCGTGGGTGAAGGAACGGTTTATCACGGCGGCACCGCCGATGACGCCGATCACGGAGGATACGACGTGGGCAGACCCGGACGGGACGCAGCACAGCGCGACGCAGACGCGGATCTTCGTTCCATCCAGCGTATTCGACAACCCGGCTCTGCTGGCGAACGACCCGAAGTATGTGCAAAGGCTGGCGTCGATGCCGGAAGCAGAGCGGAAGGCCCTGCTCTATGGGGATTGGGATTCGTTCTCCGGTCAGGTATTCGCGGAGTGGCGCAACGACCCGGCGCATTATCAGGACAGGCGGTTTACACATGTCATCGATCCGTTCCTTGTGCCGCAGGACTGGGCGATCTGGTGCGGCCTCGACTGGGGGTATTCCCGTCCCTTCTCAGTCGGCTGGTATGCGGTCGACCGGAACAGGCGGATGTACCGCATCCGGGAACTCTACGGCTGCACGGGGACGCCGAACGAGGGTGTGAAGTGGGAACCGGCACAGGTGGCGCGGGAGATCAAACGCATCGAGGCGGACGACCCAAACCTCCGGGGGCGGACGATCCACCGCGTGGGAGACCCGGCGATCTGGGGCAGCGACGGCACGGAGAGTATCGGAGCCTTGATGGAGCGGGAGCGCGTGTACTTCGAGAAGGGCGACCACGCCCGAATTGACGGCAAGATGCAGCTGCATCACAGGCTTGCCTTTGATGATTCCGGCGTGCCGATGCTCTATATCTTCTCCACATGCCGGAACTTCATCCGTACAGTCCCGGCGCTGGTCTATGACGAGACGGACGTGGAGGACGTCGACACGGCGGGGGAAGATCATATCTATGACGAATGCCGGTATGTGGCAATGGAGAACCCGATTGCACCGCCGGAACGGAAGCTGGTACAGGCGAAGCCTTACAATCCCCTCGACACGGACGACGCGCCGAGGTATGGACGATATGACTTTTACAGATAGGAGGAACACATGGCAAGATTTGAGCAATATGGGAGGCCGAACGGGCTGCCGGGCGTGCAGGAGCAGGGCAGCATGGAGCCGCACGCGGCGCTGGAAGTCCTGAACCGGCCGGAGGGCGCACAGGTCATCGGGAAAAAGGAAATTCAGGAGGCGGCGCAGATCCTGACGCGCTACAAGGACGGCAAGGCCAACTTCGAGCGGCGCATCGTCGAGGACGAATTGTGGTGGGAGCTGCGGCACTGGGAGGTCGTGAGAAAGGCCAGAGACAAGGATCATCCCACGCCAGACCCGTCATCTGCGTGGCTGTTCAACGCGATCTGCAACAAGCACGCCGACGCAATGGACAACTACCCGGAGCCGGTCGTGCTGCCGAGAGAGCAGAGCGACGAGGAAAGCGCGAAGACGCTGAGCGAGGTTTTGCCGGTTATTCTCGAGTACAACGACTATGAGCAGACCTATTCTGACAACTGGTGGGAAAAGCTGAAGCACGGCACAGCGGCCTACGGTGTGTTCTGGAACCCGGAGAAGGAAAACGGCGTCGGGGATGTGGACATTCGGCCTATTGATCTCCTGAAGATCTTCTGGGAGCCGGGCGTGACGGACATTCAGGATTCGAAGAACCTGTTCGTCGTGGAGCTGGTGGACGAAGAGACGCTGGATGCGCAGTATCCGGAGTATGCCGGGAAGATGCGAGGCAACGCCATCGACGTGAAACAGTACATTTACGACGATACGGTCGACACGTCGGAGAAATCCGTGGTGGTGGATTGGTATTACAAGGTCAAGACGCCGGGCGGCGCGACGGCGCTGCACTATGCCAAGTTCGTTGGGGATGTGCTGCTCTACGCAAGCCAGAACGATCCGGAGTACGCGCAGACGGGATTCTATTCTGATGGGCAGTATCCGGTCGTGCTGGATGTGCTGTACCCCGAGAAGGGCACTCCGGCGGGGTTCGGCTATGTGTCGATCTGCAAAGACCCGCAGATCTACATCGATTCGCTGAGCGGGAACATCTTGGAGAACGCGATGATGACCACGAAGAAGCGGTTCTTCGTCTCGTCGTCCACGAATGTCAACGAAGACGAGCTGATGGACTGGAAGAAGCCGGTCGTGCGCGTGGAAGGGACGCTGGACGACAAGCGGATTCAGGAGATCCAGCTGACGCCGATGAGCAGCATTTATTACAACGTCCTACAAATGAAGATCGAAGAGATGAAAGAGACGGCCTCGAACCGCGACGTCTCGAACGGTTCTACCGGTTCCGGCGTGACGGCGGCTGCGGCCATTGCGGCGCTTCAGGAGGCGGGCAACAAGGCGTCGAGAGATATGATCTCCGCATCGTATCGTACCCATGTGAAGATCGCGAAGATGGTGATCGAGCGCATCCGGCAGTTCTACGACGAGGCGCGGGCCTTCCGCGTGACGGCGCCGAACGAGCAGGGATATGACTTCACGACGCTCTCCAACGCCGGTCTGCGGGATCAGGCAATCGGCATTGACCATGCGACGCAGGAGGTGCTTTACCGGAAGCCGGTGTTCGACCTCAAGATCAAGGCGCAGAAGAAGAACCCATTCTCCCGGATGGAGCAGAACGAGCGGGCGAAGGAGCTGTATGCGGCTGGATTCTTCAATCCGGAACAGGCCCAGCCCGCATTGATCGCGCTGGAGATGATGGACTTCGAGGGAATCGACAAGATCAAGGAACAGGTAGCGCAGGGGCAGACGCTTTTGAACATCATAAACCAGATGTCGGCGCAGATGGAACAGTTGGCTGCAATGGTGGCGATAACGACCGGCGGCAATCCTGCGACGGTGCAGCCGTCCGGCAGCACGTCCGCGCCGAAGCAGAGCGCGGGCGGCAGCGGGATTGCCGACGCGGTGACAAAGGCGCAGACGCCAATGACGGACTACGGGACGCGGCTGGCACAGCGGAGCAAGCCTGACATGGATTCCGGCAGTGACGCGGCGGCGGTGACGAGATGACGAGGGCCTATCTGGAACGGGACGGGAACCTCTACACGCTGTCGGCACAGGGGCACGCGACCGGGAGCGTGGAGATCTGTGCGGCGGTATCGGCACTGATCCAGACGTTGCGGTGTTATCTGCTTGGCAGAGATGCGATGATCTACGACCGCATGACGGATGGCGCGGCGTTTTTGACGTTTCGGATCGACGATCCGGCCCCGTTTGACATGGTGTGCTGCGGACTCCAGTGTTTGGAGAAGACCGCACCCGATAAAATTTCCGTAGAAATTCAGGAAATATCCTGATTTACGGGGTGAAAACCCCTTGCAAATCCATCATACTGATACTGTCCTCCTGATTGTGCTCCGTGGCGGACTATGTTTCTACGATCTCCGCAAATCGAACACGGGCGGTCTTCCACGGAGCATTGCAGGAGGAACACGGCACACGGGGCCGTATACCCGCGATTGGAGGTACACTATGAATACTTTTTCTTTCTGGCTGCATCAGTTTGAGGGCGGGGACGGCGGAGCCGCAGCGCCCGCAGCCGGGACGATGGGCGATTCCCAAAGCGCAGCTCCCGTGAACACCCAGCGGGGCAAATCGGGCGAAAACGTGCTCTACGGCAAGCAGGCCGTGACTGACACGCAGGATGCGCCTTCCGACGCCGGGAAGGCAGAGACGGACGTCAAGGTGACGTCAAACACGCTGGAGGAGAAACGCAAGGCGTATCGATCTATGGTCTCCGGGGAATACAAGGACGTATACACCGAGGACACCCAGCGCATCATCAACCGAAGATTCTCTGACATGAAAGCCTTGCAGACGCAGCTGGACGATGCGAAGCCGGTTTTGGACGCGCTCCGGGAACGCTACGGCGTGGAGGATGCGAAAGACCTTCTCAAAGCCATTGACAGCGACCATGCGTACTGGGCGGAAGCCGCCGACGAAGCGGGCATGAGCGAACAGCAGTACCGCGAGTTCGTCCGGATGCGCCGCGAGAACGAGGCGTTCCGCCGGGCGGCGGAAGAGCAGGAAGGGCAGAAGCAGGTACAGGCGCAGGTACAGCAGTGGATGCAGGACGCGGAAGTGCTTCAGCAGAAGTTCCCGCAATTTGACCTGTCTGTGGAGATGGAGAATCCGACGTTCATGTCGATGCTCAAGGCCGGGACGCCGGTGGAGCATGCGTACAAGGTGATGCACTTCGACGAGATCATGTCCGGCGCGATGCAGCAGGCCAGCATACGGACGGAAAAGAATGTGACAGATAACATTCGCGCCCGTGGGAACCGGCCTGTGGAGAACGGAACGGCGCGGCAGAGCGCATTTACCATCAAGGACGATGTTTCCAAGCTGACCAAAAAGGATCGCGCGGAGATCGCCCGCAGAGCTGCGAGAGGGGACATTATCACATTCTGACCCTTTCGCGAGAAAGGAGAATTATGAAAAATCTTTATGAACTCGTTACCTTTGACCTGAGAATGTTCGACGGCAACACGAACGTCACGACGGACGTCGGTCTGAGTGACGAAATGAAAACCTACTATTCGGACTATCTGATCGACCTGACGGAACCGAAGCTGGTACACGATCAGTTCGGCCAGAAGCACCCGATTCCGAAGAACGGCGGCAAGACCATCGAATTCCGCAAGTATGACCCGCTGCCCAAAGCGCTCACGCCGCTCAAGGAAGGCGTGACCCCGGATGGCCGGAAGCTCACGATGTCTGTTCTGACCGCGAAAGTGGAGCAGTACGGCGACTATGTCGAGCTGGCTGACATCCTGCTTCTGACCGCGATTGACAACAACCTCGTCCAGGCGACGAAGCTGCTCGCCTCTCAGGCTGGCCGGACGCTGGACACCATCACCCGCGAAGTGCTCGCAGGTGGCACGAACGTCCTCTACTCCGGCGGCAAGAAAGACCGCTCGGAGCTGACCGGCGGCAGCACGACGGAAAGCGAGAACTGCTACCTGACGATTGACGACGTGCGAAAGGCCGTCCGCTATCTGAAGGTGCAGAACGCGGAGCGCATCAACGGCAACTTCGTCGGCATCATCCATCCGGACGTGTCCTATGACTTCATGAACGACCCGAAGTGGGTGAACGTGAAGACCTACTCCGACCCGGAGGGGATCTATGAGGGCGAGATCGGCAAGATCGAGGGCGTCCGCTTTGTGGAGAGCACCGAGGCGAAGATCTTCGCCGGTGAAGACCTTGCGTCTGACAGCCGGACGCTGCTGGTGAACGGCGCGATCTCTTCGGCGACGAAGGAAGTCACCTTCGACGGCGGCACGGTCGCCGCGAACGCGCTCGCGGGCCGCATGATCCTGATCGGCGACACGCTGTGCGAGGTCGTATCCAACACGGCCACGAAGATCACGCTGAAGGATAACATTTCCAGCGCATCGGACAACGCCGTGATCTCGCCGGGCGAGGGCGGCAAGGGCGGCAGAAGCGTCTATTCCACGCTGATCCTCGGGGACAACGCCTACGGCGTGACGGAGCTGACCGGCGGCGGTCTCCAGCATATTGTGAAGCAGCTCGGCTCTTCCGGTACGGCTGACCCGCTGAACCAGCGCGCGACTGCTGGCTGGAAGGCGACGAAGACGGCGGAACGCCTCGTTGAGCAGTACATGATCCGCATTGAATCCGCCTCGACCTTTGAATCCGCAGCAAACTGAGACCATGCCCGCCCCTTCGGGGGCGGGTAACAGACAAGGAGGAACATGATGGCAAACAAACCGCAGGACATGAATGAGCTTGTCCCCTTCTTCGCGTTTCGGGACAACGACAAATACAAGGACGACATTTTCGTCGGCTGGAACGGCAAGGGCTATCAGATCCAGCGCGGCAAACAGGTGATGATCCCGCGCGGCGTCTACAACATCCTGATCCGCTCGATGCGGCAGGACGAACGGACGGCAGAACTGATGGCAAGTCAGGCGCGGCAGTATGCCGAGAAATCCGGCGCACTTCGTTAATATCGTCCGCGAAACCACCACGAATGGCACTACGACACGGCGTAGGGAGTATTTAGGCTCTCTGCGCCGTTTTTCTGCAAAGGAGGGAAGAAATTGACCGTACAGAGCGCAATTACAATGGCGCGGAACCTGAAACAGGTGGACGAGACACACTATCCGGATTCGATGCTGCTGCAATTCCTCAACGAAGTGGAGGGCAAGGTGCAGACCGAAGTATTGATGATCGCCCCGGAGGACACGGTGCGCTACGGCGCGGATGATCTGACGAGCGATATGATCGTAACGGCTCCGCACGACAAGCTCTATTACGTCTATCTGATGGCGATGATCGATTTCGTCAACGGAGAATATGACCGGTATACCAACTCGATGAACCTCGCGAACGCCCATATCACGGAATGGGCGGCATGGTACAACCGGACGCACCGCAGAGGAAAGCCGGAAGAGCTGGGGATCTACTTCTCGGCGTATGGAATTGCTGTGAAGCATGGCTACACCGGCACGGAGGAAGAATGGCTCGCGTCGCTGAAGGGCGATCCGGGCGAGCCGGTCGTCATCCGGTTCGACCAGACTTCCGGGCAGCTCCAGTGGAAGTATCAGAACGAGAGTACATGGCATGACGTTCTCTCGCTGGAAGAGCTGCAAGGGGCGCTGGTGTCCTCGACGATCGCACAGGCACAGGAGGCCAAAGACGCGGCAAAGGCGGCACAGGCGGCTGCGGAGGCCGCAAGCAGCGCGTCGCAGGAGGCGTCGGAACACATGGCCTATATCGGAGAGAACGGAAACTGGTATCAGTGGAGCGCCGGGGAAGGAAAAATGGTCGATTCCGGCGTCAAGGCGCAAGGCCCCATCGGCCCGACCGGCCCGCAAGGCGAACAGGGCGAGCAGGGCGTTCAGGGTATTCAGGGCAAGCAAGGAGAAAAGGGCGAAACTGGCGCGACGGGCGCGACCGGCCCACAAGGCGCAACAGGCCCACAGGGCGAGACGGGGCCGAGAGGGCCGCAGGGCTTGCAGGGCGTTCAGGGCGAACCCGGCAAGGGATTGACCATCTCGGGCTACTACGCAACGGCGCAGGCGCTGGCCGCTGCGGTGACGAATCCAACGGCTGGCGACGCTTATGGTGTTGGCACGGCGGAGCCGTATGACATTTACATCTACGACGGCGTGACATCTGTGTGGGTCAACAACGGCCCCTTGCAGGGCGCGAAGGGTGAGAAGGGCGACAAGGGCGACAAGGGCGACACAGGCGCACAGGGAGAACCGGGCAAAGACGGCAGCCCCGGCGCGGCTGGCGCACCCGGCGCGACGGGCACGACGTTCACGCCGTCCGTATCAGCGGACGGGACGCTCAGCTGGACGAACGACGGCGGGAAGACCAATCCTGCCTCGGTGAACATCAAAGGCCCACAGGGCGAACAGGGGCCGCAGGGCGAACCCGGCGCGAAAGGTGAAACAGGCGCGGCAGGCGCGACCGGACCGGAGGGGCCGCAGGGGCCAAAGGGCGCACAGGGCGCGAAGGGCGACCCCGGCGCGACCGGCCCGCAAGGCCCCGCCGGTCATACGCCGGTGAAGGGGACGGATTATTTCACCGCTGCGGACAAGAGCGAGATCGCGCAGGCGGCGGCTAAGCTGGTCAGTGTGCCGAGCGCTTCTTCCACCACCCCGAAGGCGCCGGGGACGGCGTCGGCTGGTTCGGAAAGCGCCTATGCTCGGGGTGACCATGTACACCCGAAGCAGGTGGTGACCAAGTCGGACGTGGGCCTCGGGAATGTGGACAACGTATCGATCAACACGCGACTGAACAGGACGACGAATGTCAATGCGTCTGACAGCAACTACACGACGTACATGGCGCGGGGCATTGCCCTGAGTGCCACAGAGCAGACGCCCTCGGTCAACGGTGCGATCTGCCTTGTGTATGGTTAAGGCGGTGATGGCATGAGTTTACCGAGCGGATATAAACGGCGCGAATATATCCAGTCGAGCGGAACGCAGTACATTGACACTGGATTCAAGCCAAACAATAACACCAAAGTTGTCATAGATTTTGAGTTAACAGAGAATACGGGTAAACATCAGATAATATTTGGTGCTCGCTCCTCGTCCAATTCCGAACAATATGTTCTTGGATTTACTGGGCATCGAAGCCCGGCAGTGTGGCGCTCTGATTTTGGCAGCAATCAGGTTACATTTTCTAGCAATTTAACTTGGAGCGGAAACCACAACGCAACCAAGAATGGTAATATTTGTACGTTGGACGCTGAGTCTGTGACAAATACGGCATCCACATTCGAATCTACTGTTAATTTACTTATATGCGCGGGCAATACTGGTGGTAATGTTGACAACTATACAAAGGCCAAGGTTTATTTTTGTAAAATATATGACAATGGGACGTTGGCACGCGACTTTATCCCGTGCAAGAACGCATCCGGCGTGGTGGGTATGTGGGATGATGTCAACAGCGTCTTTTACGGCAATGCTGGGAGCGGAACATTTACGGCTGGGCCGGAGGTCGCCGGAAGCAATCGTGTGTTGGTCGACGCGAAGGGATATGATGCGAACTCCGGAACAGTTCTGGTCAACGGGATGGTCTACCACCTGAAAAAGGGGCGCGGCTTGCTCAATGGGATGGGATATGATATCCCGTTTAACAGTGGAACTCCGATTTCGGAGCTTCCGGTCGAGAACACTGTGAAAATTGCAGTGAATGGGACACTTCAGGATTTCCTGATTGTGCATCAAGGATTGCCGAGTTCTCTCTACGATGATTCGTGCAATGGTACTTGGCTGTTGATGAAGGACGTCTATGAGACGCGCCAGTGGAACAGCTCGGATGTCAACGACTACGCAAACAGCACCATCCATTCGTACCTCAACAGCACCTTCCTTGCGATGTTCGACTCGAACATCCAAAACGCAATCAAGCAGGTCAAGATTCCGTATGTCAACGGCACTGGCGGTTCTGCGGTTGCGTCTGGTGCGAACGGCCTGTCCGCGAAGATCTTCCTGCTGTCTGGCTACGAAGTAGGCTGGACGACCAGCGACAACGAAGGCTTCCCGGTGGACGGAGCAAAGCTGGACTACTTCGCCGCAGGCTTGGATGGCAACTCTAAGCGTATTGCGTACCTGAGAGGCTCGGCCATCTACTGGTGGCTCCGCTCGCCAAACAACAACTTCACCTACTACGTGTTTTACGTCACCATCCCTGGCGATGACAGCTCCCTCAAACCATCCATCGACTGCGGCATCCGTCCGGCATTCATTCTTCCGTCTGATACGCTGGTTTCTGACGACGGAACGATCATAACGTAATAAATTGAAGGAGATGAACACATGGACAATGTCAGCTTTGCGATTTTGATCAACGGGACAGAGTATCCCGCAGAAAAGATCGACGCAACAAACAAAAACAGTCGCTGGGACGGGCGTGACACGGCGGCAATTACGCTGCCAATGATGCACGCACAGGCGGTGAGGCTGTTTGTAGATGGTCTCGCTTGGAGTATCAAGCAGGTCAACACCTATCCGGTTTTTGACAAGCAGGGCCAGCCTACGGGCGAAACGAAGACCGAGACGCAGACCTTTGACAACTCGGATTATTCAGTCGCCGGGAGCATCACGGACAACCGAGATGGAACAGTGACTTGCATGATGGGCAAGCCGACAGAGACGGAAACGCTACGAGCGGAGAAGGCCGACGCGGAACTGGCGGCGAAAATTTTACTTGGGGAGGCGGAATGACGATGACCTATACAGAAAGGGCTAGAGCACTGCGGCCCTATATCGTCAAGGCTTCGGCCAGTCTTGAGGACGCAGACGCGGTCAAGGCAAAGGAACTCTACGCCCGATGGGCGGCTGGGATGTCCGTGGAGGTCAACGACCGGCTGGTCTATGCAGACAGGCTCTATCGCGTGACACAGGCCCACACGACGCAGACCGGCTGGGAGCCGGACAAAGTACCGGCACTGTTTACCGTCATTGACGAGACCCACGCGGGCACACAGGACGACCCCATCCCCGCCGCGAAGGGCATGGAGTACACCTACGGCCTGTATTACACCGATCCGGAGGACGGCAAGCTCTACCGCTGCGAACGGACGGGCGAGCAGCCGGGCGGCAAGGTGACGCTTCAGTTCCTGCCTCATGAGCTGGTGGGGCTGTATTTTACCGAAGTATAAAGGAGAAAAGAGATGGACGATGGAATTCAGGCAAAGCTCGCTGAAATCGAGGCCCGCAGCAAGAGCAACACGCACCGCATCAACGACTTAGAGGAGGACAACCGGGCGCTGCACGCGCTGGCGACGTCGGTCGAAGTCCTCGCCACGAAGCAGGATACCATTGAGAGCACCGTGCAGGAGATCAAGACGGACGTCAAGGAATTAAAGGCCGTGCCGGGAAGCAAGTGGGAAGCGCTGGTCAAGACCATTCTGACGGCTCTGGCAGGCGGGCTTGTGGCCTATGCGTTATTCAGATTGGGGTTGAGCTGACATGCCGGGGAATATTCTGAGCGCGGACACGCAGTTTCCGAACTTTGCGGGGCAGGAAAGCCCCGCAGAGCAGATCAGGACGATCCGGAATTACCTCTATATGCTGCTGGAACAACTGCGGTATACGCTGAACAACCTCGACGCCGGGAACTTCAACACCGAAGGACTGAAAGAGATTCAGGACGCGATCTCGCAGCCGATTTTGAAGCAGCTCTCTGACACGGACGGGAATCTCGCAGAGCTTCAGTTTACGGCGGCGGGCCTCGCCTCCCGCGTGAGCAGCAACGAGGGCGATATTTCGCAGCTGGAGCAGACGGCGCAGGGACTGAGCAGCCGCGTCGGGAATGCTGAGGGCAATATCTCGTCCTTGCAGCAGACCGCAAACGGCCTTTCTTCCAGAGTGTCCAGCGCCGAAGGGAATATCTCTTCCCTTCAGCAGACCGCAAATGGTCTTTCTTCCCGCGTGAGCAATGCAGAGGGGAACATTTCAAGTCTGAGCCAGACGGCCAGCGGATTGGAGACCCGCGTTGCAAACGCCGAAGGGGCCGTCTCCACGGTGAGCCAGAAGGTGAACGGCGTGACCGTCACGACCGGGTACGGACAAACCTTCTTGGCGGGCGACCGGATCGTCATGTCATCGGACATCAACAACTACATGGCGATTGGGGCGAATGGCCTCGAAGTGTGGATCAACGGTATGATGAAGGCCGTGATTGGGCAGACATACGGAGCGGACAACTATTCTGTGATCCTCGGCAACACGAACCCGGCAGTTGTTCAGAAGATTTACGATGGAAGCAACCTGATGTGGGTTGGAAACGAGGCAAAGACGTGCGGAATTATGTTTAATTTCAGCACAGGAACCTATCAATTCTATGGAACGAAGGTGGGAACATGAGCTTTACACTACCGGCAATGAGCTATGCGGACGGCATCAAGAAGTTTTCGACGGTGCAGTTTGGCGGATATAACCACAATTTAGGCTATGGCGACGGGACGATCTGGGACGAGAAGAACATGACGAGCGATCTCTTCCCGATCCTCTCCCCCAGAAAGGCCCGGTATCTGCGGAGGACTTTGACAGCGTTTCATGGGATGTACGCCCACGACGGACTTTACTATGTGGATGGGACGACGCTCTATCTTGACGGAGCAGCAAAGCTGACCGGGCTTTCAGACACGGAGAAGGTCATGGCGAACCTTGGGGCCTATCTGGTGATTTTGCCGGACAAGGTGTGGTACAACCGCCTCGACGGAAGCCACGGGAACATTGAGCAGAGCGTGTTGAACAAGGCATGCACCATCAAAAACGGAACGTATGGCGGCGAGGCCGCCGACGCGAACACCATTGTGTGTGACAGCGTAAACTTCGAGAATTACTTCAAGGCCGGGGATGCGATCTCCATCACGGGTGCGACAAAGCACCCGGAGAACAACACCGGCGAGGGCGTCTATCTGATCGTCCGGGAGGTGGACGGGCATGAGCTGCGGTTCTATGAGAACACGTTCACCATTGCTGAAAACGGCGACACGGAGACGTTGAGCTTCAAGCGCGAAATGCCGGATCTGGATTTTCTCTGTGAGAACGAAAACCGGCTGTGGGGCTGCAAGGGAAACACGATCTACGCCTCGAAGCTGGGCGACGTGAGAAACTGGAACGTGTTTGACGGGCTGGCCTCGGATTCCTACGCGGCGAGCGTGGGCAGCGAGGGTGATTTCACGGGATGTGTGAGCTATCTCGGCTATCCCTGCTTCTTCAAGGAGGAATCTATCTACAAGGTCTACGGCTCGAAGCCGAGCAACTTTCAGGTGATGGGGAGCGCGAATCTCGGCGTGGCGAAGGGCAGCGGACGGAGTCTCGCAGTCGCCGGGGAGACGCTGTTCTATCTTTCCCGCGCGGGGATCGTGGCCTATTCTGGCGGAATCCCGCAGAACATTTCCGCCGCGTTCGGCACAGACCGGTATCAGAACGCCGTGGGCGGCTCTGACGGGCGGAAATACTACGTCAGCATGAAAGGCTCTGACGGCTGGCGCATCTTCGTGTATGACACGGAAAAGAGCATGTGGAACGCCGAGGACGGCACAGAGGCGCAAGGCTTTGAATGGAGCGGCGGCGAGCTTTACATGGCGGCGGGCGGGAAACTCTGGGTATGCGGAAATCCGATCTCCGCGACGGGGGTGAAAGAGGATTCCGTTTCTGCTATGGTGGAGTTTGGGGATTTCATTGAGAGCAGTCCGAATAAAAAGGGACACGGGAAGGTGCAGATCCGCGTAGAGCTGGAGGCCGGGGCGGAACTGAGTCTTTCCCAGCAGTTTGACAGCAATGGGACGTGGGTCTTGGTGAAGAAGCTGACGGCGACTGCAAAGCGGAGCTATTACCTATCTACCCTGCCCCGCAGATGCGACCATTTCAAAATCAAGCTTGAAGGAACCGGCGTATGGCGGCTTTATTCGCTGGTGCGCGAGAGCTACATCGGCAGCGAATTATAAGGAGGCGAACTATGGCAAGACTGAAACAATATGACGAACAGGCGCTGATCGACCGCAGTCAATACGGCGGGAGCACCTTTGACCAGCAGCATTTTACAGACGATGAGCTGCGCGCGGCGGCACAGGCCAGAGAAGCCTATCGCACCGGCCAGACCGACATGAAAAGCGCACATGATTTCGTGGAAGGTATCCGCAGCAAGTACGGCTATTCCGGCGGCGGGAACGGCAGCCAGTATAACAAGATCAGCTACACCCAGCAGACCAACCAGTGGAACGACACGATCAATGCGCTGTGGGATCAGATCAATGGTTACGGCCCGTTTCAGGATACGCGGGAAAAGCCGACGTATTCCAACCGGTATGACCAGCAGATCAATGACCTCTTGCAACAGTATGTGAACCGGGAAAAATTCAGCTACGATTACAAAAACGATCCGCTATACGCGAATTACCGGAAGCAATACCAGCGAGAAGGGCAGAGGGCCACACAGGACGCGCTTGCGGAGGCTGCGGCGGCGTCCGGCGGGATTCCGTCGAGCTACGCGGCGAGCGCAGCGGCACAGGCGCAAAACTATTATGCCTCGCAGATCGCCGACAAGATCCCGGAGCTGGAACAGCTCGCCTATCAGAAGTATCTGGACGACGCGAGCTTGCAGCAGAGCAAGATCAGCGCGCTTCAGGGGCAGGAACAGCTGGACTATGCGAAGTACATTGACGCGCTCGGCCAGTACAACACAGACCGGAACTTTGATTACGGCGTGTATTCTGACCGCTACAACCAGATTGCGAACAACCTCGGCCTCGCGGCCAACCAGCAGAGCACGCAGTATTCGATGGAGACGGCGGCGCAGGGCGACGCGCTGGATCGTGTGCAGAACTTCTTAAAGGCCGGCGGAAAGCTGGCCGATCTCGATGCGACCCTGATCGCACGTTCCGGCTTGACACCCGCAGAGCTGAAAACCTACGAGGCGTACTACGCGAATCAGCCTTCCGGCGGCTCCGGCGGTCGAGGTGGACGCGGAGGCGGAAGCGGCGGCAGCGAAGAAGAAACAACGCGGCAAACCGGCAAGGGCTATATTGACAACACCTACAACAGAGGCGGCGCGGGCGGCATCCAGTCGAAGACCTATGACCAGCTGAAGCGCGGCATGTATGAGTGGATCGCATTGGGACGGAAAGACAAGGCGTATGAACTGTTTCAGGGCATTGTCCATCAGCTCAATCTTGGCAATTCGAAGGGCAAAAAGCAGTATAACGAATTGGCGAGCATCCTGAACGATGCAGGATTTGGAATTCCGTTGGAATAAGGAGGCACTATGGCAAAGTGGAAACGGAGCGGCGCGGATGCTCTGCGGGAATATGAACAGTCCAGCAACTATGTCGGAAGCATCGGCGTAACACCACTGAATGAAAGAAGCACGTCTGAGGCCGGAGGAAAGTGGAAGCGGAGCGGGGCTGACGCGCTGCGCGAATATGAGCAGTCCAGCAGCTTCCCGCAGACCCTTCAGGTGCGGAAATATAACGCGGAAGATCGGAACTATGACCAGTTCGCGGCTGAAAGGTACTCCGCGCAGGTGAACGCGCAGCGCCGTGACACGAACCGGCACTATCAGGAACAGGTCAACGCAGCGGCACAGGCTTTTGACAATTACCGCCGTTACAGTTCGTCCGGAGCGGCCAAGAACGCGGCGTATCAGAACTATGAAGATGCAAAGTATCGGCAGGAACTCGCCCGGCAGCAGATGAGCGGAAAGCGGCTGACGGAAAGCGAGAAACATTTTCTGGAGAACCCACGAAACATTGACCCGGACAGAGCGGCACGGGAAGGAGCGGCGAAGGAGCGTGCCTCCCTGCCGAAGCTGGAGAACGAAACAGAGGAAATGCGGCGGCAGCAGATTCTGGGCAGGCAGTCCGAAGACCTCCAGAAGCAGATCGACGCGCTGACGCAGCAGGAAGAGGGACGGCGCAAGAACACCAGCCTGTGGGAGAAGATCGGGCGCGCACTCTCCCCGATCCGCGCGTTCCGGCAGGAAGAGAATGACGCAGAGGACGCCATCTCCAAGCTGAAGGAGCGGAAGGCCGAGGTCGACCGGCAGTATCAGATGGACGCGAACCAGTACAAGGTCTATCAGACATATCAGAAATCGGAGCGTCCGGAAGCGTACACAGCGGAGAATGTCGGAAATTACAAGCAGCGTCTGGCGGCGCTGGCGAGCGTCTACGGGACGTGGACAAAGGAGCAGGAGCAGGAGGCGAAGGAAGCCATTGGAACGCAGAGCGGCGGGACGGGGCCTCTGAGCGCAGAGAAAAACGTCTGGGCATTTGCACCGTATCAGGAAGCTGTGCGCAAAAACGACAAGGAATCTGCCCGGCAGTGGGAGCAGATCTACAACGCGCTCTATACGCGGCTTTACTCCGGACAGGAAGCTGTCACAAGCGGCCTGATGCAGGGGCTGGGGTTTGAGGCGCTTGGAGACGTGATGCTTCATACCTCCACGGAAATGGCGGACGAGGCGTATGACAGATGGGCGGAGCAGAAGCAGAACTACGCCTATGCGCAGTCGGAACATCCGTATCTGGCGAGCGGTGCGCGGATTGCCGGTTCTCTGGCGCTGATGAGCGGCGTCGGCAAAGCGGCGGGCGCGGGGCTGGCCGCAACAGGATTGAAGACCGGCAGCTTCTGGTTCAACGTGGCGCGCGGTTCGCTGACCTTTGCGGGCGTGAGCGCAATCCAGAATTCCGGCGCGGCGGCAAGCGGAGATATCAGCGGCGGCGATTATTTGAAGAGCATCGCCGTGAGCGGCGCGCAGGGCGCTGCGGGCAACATCGCGGGAGAACTTGTCGGATCTGGACTTGCTACCGTGCTTCGCAAGAACGGCCTCATGACGCCGTTCTTCGAGTTCGTGCGTCAGACGGCCAGCAGCATGAGCAATGCGACGGTCAACCAGGCAATCGGATACGCGGCGGCGGACAAAAAGCCGACCGGGCAGGAGATCGCCGAAGGGCTTGTGACGTCCTTCCTGTTCAGCGCACTCAGCAGCGCGATTTCGACCTATGAGACGACGAACGCGCAGAAAGCGCGGATGCAGCAAGCCTATAACCAGATCGAGGCCAGCTATCAGGCGATGGCGGCGGGGACGGAGAACATGACGCCGGAGGCAAAGGCCCAGCGCGTGCAGCTCATTCTACAGCAGACGCAGAACCTCCGCGCGGCGACGGGCGAATATTACATCGCGGGCCAGCAGAAGGCCGTCAACAACCTCAACTCTGCGCTGGATGCGATTGAGGATTGGGCAAACAACTATCTGAATGGCTATCAGGCGGCAGCCGACGCCATGCAGCCCAAGACCGCGCTTCCGGGCGGCACGACCGGACAGATCCCGAGTGCGCCGGCACAGCCGCCGGTCGACCCGAATCTGACGCAGGATGTCGCAAACGGCCTTCAGACCGCGATCACGCAGGGCGTGATTCAGGCGGACACGCCGCAGCCCATGACGGGCGGAGACGCAGCGGCGGGCGCGGCACAGTCTGTAAGTCAGAATCTTCAGGCGCGGGGGCTGGACGCAAAAACTGCGGATGCACTTGTGAAAGCGGCGACGGAAATGCAACAGGAGGCCGCGTCTGCGCCGTCAGGCTGGCAGAACGCCGCGCCCACGGAAACGGTCGCCCCGAAGCAGAACGCCGCGCAGACGCCCGCACAGGACGCGCAGGAAAGCACCGCCGTGAACACGAACCCGGCAGAGCACACAAAGGCGGAACAGGCCGTGATCGAAGCATACAAGGCCAGTGCAGATGGGCAAATGCGCGGGTTCATCGAGAAGGTGCGCTCCCTGCAAAACAACGACTACAAAAATAAAATCAGCGCGGACGTTCACACAGAAACGACACGCGCTGCGGACACCGCCGGAGAGCTGACCGGAACAGATACAAGCGGATTCAAAAATATCATCAAGGGGAACGCGGTACAGCACATCGACAGGCGGCACGGTGCAAACGGAAGCGCAGATCATTCAATGGCAAACATTGATGATTTTTCTCGCATTGGGTTTGTACTGGACAACTTTACCGATGCGGAGCTTTTACCGTTGAATCGCGTGGATGCGGAGACTGCAAAGCTGAGCCGGGAATGGATGAACAGCGACAACACGCAAGCGCCGCTTGTACGTTTCTCCATGCCGGTGAACGGTGTGTTCTATGTGGTCGAAGCGGTACCGTCCAGTAAGGCAAAGCGTCTGGCCGTCGTATCGGCGTACATCAGCAGGGAAAACAAAGAGAGCACCCTCAAGCAAGTGCTGAACCTGTCTGACACGACCGGCAGCGGTACGCCCGAAACGCCCCTTGCAATATTGGATGCTCCTGAAAAAAGCTTAGCACAAAACGACGGAACTGTCAAGCAGACGGACGCGAGCACATTGTCTTCGATGGCGCAGACGCTTGGGAAGAGCGGGCAGAAAGCGATCTTCAAGGCATACGACAGCAAGGCGGACACGGCAGAATACGCCGGGGAGTTCGTGAAGGTCTACAATGCGGCACGTGCCGGGAATGACCTTCCCGAGACGAAGACGTTAGAGCCGTGGCAGAAGTACGCGGCGGAAACCGCCGGAAAGAATGACGCTGAAAAGGTTGGAGCTATTGCGAAGAGCGAAAAACCGGCGTATACTGAGGACAAAAACAGCGTGGAATATGTCTCTTCCCTGCTTGAAAGCGTGAACACGGCCAACACGGACAATTACCGCTTCCGGATTCAGGATCGCGGTGACGGACAGTGGATCGGGACGATCACGGGAAGGACGGAGACGGCCGGCGCGGTTCCCGTGGAAAACGCACGGAAGCTGACATACACAAGTCCTGCATATACTTCGCGGCAGGAAGCTGTTGAAGACATTCTTGCGGTAGCTGGAAATAACAAACTTTTGACAGGAGGAACGAGCAATGAAGTACAGAGCGTTTCTGACAGACAGGGAGTACCAGAGTCTTCCGTATCCGGGACAGGTAACGGCGGACTATTGGGCGGAGTTTCTGCCGAAGATGTGCAAAAGCCTGAAGGAGGAAGGCGAGTTGCTCCCGCTGTTGCAGCAGAAGGGAGAACGGCTGGCCGAGATGCAGGAAGACCTGATGAAACAGGGGCTGGCACAGGATCAGGCGTGGGAGTTCGTGAAGGAGGACATTTACAGCCTGCAACCGGAAGTGGACGAGGACACCGAGGAGTACAAGGAACGTCTCGAAGAGGAACTCCGGTATCAGTGGTTCATGTCACAGAGCGGGGCGGAGCGGGAGATTCCGTTCGAACAGTATCGGAAGAACCCGGAGAACATCGCACGGGCGAAGGAAATGATGGCGTACTGACGCCGGAAACGGCAAAGAAGCCAAGCGCAGACCTTTCGGCGACGGTTCAGCGGGAGATCAGGGAGAAGACGGCGGATTCCGTATCTCCGAAGGGCACGAACTACGTCATTCCGGAAGAGGGCCTGAAGCTGCCGAACGGCGAAAAGGCCCGCTATAAATCCAATGTTGCAGCCATTCAGACGCTTCGTGCGGTGATGAGCGAAAACCGTATGGCGACGCCGGAGGAACAGGCGGTGCTTGCGCGGTATGTTGGATGGGGCGGAATTCCGAACGCCTTTGACAGCCACAAGGAAGATTGGGCAAAGGAGTACCGGCAACTGAAGGGATTGCTCAGCGAATCGGAATGGAAAGCCGCGATGCAGTCCACGACGAACGCGCATTTCACGTCTGTGGAAGTGATCCGCGCGATGTATCACGGGCTTGAATCGCTTGGCTTTACGGGTGGCCGTGTGCTGGAACCGTCGTGCGGCGTCGGCAATTTTGCCGGGGCCATGCCCGCTTCCCTTTTGCCGAATGTGAAAAGCCTGACGATGGTGGAACTGGATGAAGTGACCGGCAACATTGCAAAGGCGCTTTATCCGAACGCGAAGGTCATGGTTCAGGGATTTGAAACGGCGGTGATCCCGGACAACTACATGGATCTCGCCATTGGCAATGTGCCGTTCGGGAACTATGCGATCTTCGACAAAGCCTATCCAAAGGCCGTGACAAACTCCATTCACAACTATTTCTTCGCAAAGTCCATTGATAAGGTGCGTCCGGGCGGCGTACTGTGCTTTATCACGTCGCGCTATACGATGGATGCAAGAGACAGCTCCGTGCGCGAGTACATGATGCAGCGGGCCGACCTGCTCGGCGCGATCCGTCTGCCGGACACTGCGTTCAAGGCCAATGCCGGAACGGACGTTGTGACGGATATTCTGGTGTTTAAGAAGCGCCCGGCCGGAACAGCATACGCCGGAGAGACATTCCGTGACGTGGACTATTATCATCAGGATAAGGGCATTTGGGAGCAGACGAACGGATATTTCCGGAACCATCCGGAAATGGTGCTCGGCGCGGTAGAGAAGTCTGGGACGATGTATCGCGCGAACGGACTGACCGTGAAAGCGAAACCGGGAAACCTCGGGAAGCAGATCGAAAAAGCATTCTCGCAGATCACCGGACGCATGGACTACACGGCCAAGCCGACGCAGGCCGAAATTCAGGCGGAAGTCCGCAAAGAAATCCGCTCGGCCAAGAGCAAGGCGAAGAACGGAAGCTTTGTTTCTGAGGGCGGAAAGCTGTATCAGAATCAGGACGGCGAGCTGGTGCAGCTGGATCTAAGCGCAAAACAGGCGGAAGTGCTTCAGGGCGCGATCTCTCTTCGGGATACCGGACGGGAACTGCTGGCCCTTCAATTTGACAACGCCCCGGCGGAGCAGATCGAGGCAGCGCGGGCAAAACTGAATGAAGTGTACGATAATTTCGTACAGAAAAACGGCCCGATGAACAATCCGGCAAACAAAAAAATCATCCAGCAGGATGCGGATGCGCCGTTCATCCTTGCGCTGGAAAACTATGACGCGAAAGCCAAGACAGCGGAAAAGGCCGCGATCTTTACGAAGAACACCATTACGCCACATGAGATCGTGAGCCACGTTGACACGGCTGCGGACGGCATTGCGGCGTCGATCAACGAGACGGGCGGCGTGGATATTCCGATGATTGCACGGCTTATGGGAACGGACGAGAAGGCCGTGGAGCGGCAGCTTGCGGCGCAGGGTCTGGCCTATAAGCAGGCGGACGAGAGCTGGCAGCCGGCGCAGATGTATCTTTCCGGCAACGTTCGGGCAAAGCTGAAAGAGGCGCGCGGTCTGGCGAACATCGACCCGGCGTATGAGACAAACGTAAAGGCGCTGGAGAAGGTCGTGCCGGCGGATATTCCTGCACAGGATATTTCCGTCCGGCCGGGCGCGACGTGGATTCCACCGCGTGTATATGCTGATTTTGCCGCTGAAATCCTCGGCAGCAGGAATAGCGGCAGGAGAAGCGCAATCGATGTGACGTACAGCCCGATCACGGGGACATACAAGGTGGACTATGGAGCAAGCGGGAGATATCTTCGCGGAAACTCGGCGGACTCCACAGAATATGGCGCAGAGGGAAAGACCTTTGTGCAGATTTTTGAAGCGGTGCTCAACAGCAAGGATCTCAAGGTCTACTATCCGCACGGCAAGGACGAGAAAGCCGTATTGAATCCAAAGGCGACGATTGCCGTCAAGGAAAAGAAGAACAAGATCCTTTCAAAATTCCAGGAATGGATGTGGAGCGACGAGAACCGGATCAAAGAATATGGGCCGCTTTACAATGATCTCTTCAACTGTATGGCGATTCCGAATTATGACGGCTCGGAGCTGAAGATCGACGGCCTGTCCGCAGGCTTTACGCTGCGGGAGCATCAGGCAAATGCGGTGCAGCGGATCATCATGTCCGGCGGCAATACGCTCCTTGCGCATGGAACCGGCGCGGGCAAGACGCTTGAAATGGCCTCGGCGGCAATGAAGCTGCGGCAGATCGGCGCGGTAAAAAAGCCGATGATCATTGTCCCAAAAAATTTGCTTGGACAGTGGGAGAGGGAGTTTAGAAGCTACTACCCGGCGGCGAAGCTGCTGGTTCCGGCAGAAAATGACTTCACCCCGGCCAACCGGAAAACCTTTGCGAATAAGGTCGCGACCGGGGATTATGATGCGGTCATCATCACATATGAGCATTTTGAACGGATTCCGCTCTCCAAACAAGCGCAGGCGAGGTATTATCAGGAACAGGTCGACCAGATCATTGCAGCGCAGGAGGAGGCCAAGAAACAGCAGACCGGAAAAAACTTCACGGTGAAGCAGCTGGCGAAAAAGCGTGCAGAGCTGGAAGCGAAGATCAAAGGTCTCAGTGATGTGGCACGGGACGAGGACAACATTGATTTTGAAAGTCTCGGCGTAGACAGCCTGTTCGTAGACGAGGCGCACAACTTCAAAAACCTGTTCTATACGACGCAGATGTCTGACGTGGCGGATCTTGGAAATAAGAACGGCAGCAAGCGCGCGAGCGACCTTTATATGAAGGTGCGCTATCTGCAAGGGTTGAACGGCGGACGTGGTGTCGTGTTTGGGACGGCAACGCCTGTTATGAACTCTGTGGTTGAAATGTATGCCATGCAGAGCTATTTGCAGGGCGATCTTCTGAAGCAGAAGGGCATCAACAGCTTTGACGCATGGGCCAGCGAGTTTGGCGAAGTGGTCGACATTAACAAGATGAAGGCCGGCGGAGACGGTTATGAGACGAAGCAGTCCATGAGCCGGTATCGGAACCTCGGCGAATTGCAGCAGCTTTTCCGCAGCTTTGCCGATGTTGTGACGCAGGCGCCGGGGTTGAAGCTGCCGAAAGTCAGAACCGGTGGCCCCATTGTGGTGGAGTGCGACCCTTCCGAGGCACAGACGGAATATCTCAGCGAGATCGGCAAGCGAGCGGACAATATCCGCACAGGCCGTGTGGACGTGAAGGACGACAACATCCTGAAGGTCTACGGCGACGGGAAGAAAATGAGCTACACGCAGCGCATGATCGACCCGAAGCTCGGCTACGAAGAGGGCGGCAAGATTCTGAAATGCGTGGACAATGTGCTCAAAGAATACCGGGCCAGCGAAGGGAACCGAGGAACGCAGCTTATTTTCTGTGATCGTGGCGTCCCTGGCGGGCAGGACGAAAAGAACGGCATTTTCCTTTATCGTGACATCAAAGATCTGCTGGTCAAGGGCGGAATTCCGGAGAATGAGATCGCGTATGCACAGAGCTACAAGACGGACAACGCGAAATCAAAAATGCAGGAGATGGTCAACGACGGAAAGATCCGCGTCCTCATCGGCTCGACACAGGCGATGGGAACCGGATTGAACATTCAGAAACGAGCCGTGGCCATGCATGAGCTGAACGCGCCAGACCGCCCCGGTGACATTGAACAGAACCGGGGGAGAATTGTCCGTCAGGGAAACACGAACCCGGAAGTGTCGATCTACACCTACATCACGAAGAAAACCTTTGACAGCCGTCAATGGGACAACCTGAAGCGCAAGGGCGCGTTCATCCATCAGATCATTGCGGGCGATTACAACGGAAGAACCGCAGACGGCGACGGCGACTTCTCCGCCAGCGCAGCGGAAATCGCGGCGATTGCGTCGGACAACCCACTGATTCTGGAACAGAACGAAATCTCGCAGAAAATAAACCGGCTGGAAGCTCTTGCATCTTCGCACATCAAGGAGGTGCAGGAGGCCAAGCGGAAGGTGATGGAGCTGCCGCAGACCATCGGGCGGTTTGAAACGATCCGCGGCAATTTGAAAGCCGACATTTCTGCACGGCAGGATTCCGGCGGCGATAAGTTCCGCGCAACCATTCTTGGACGGAATTACAAGAAGCGTGCAGATGCGGGCGAGGCGATCAATCAGGCGGTTTCCTCGAGAATCGATATGACGGCGGAGGCAAGCAGCGCGAAAATCGGCGAATTTGCCGGATTCGACGTGTATGCGGACAACCACGGCGGCGCGTATCTGCAAGGCTCCGGCACGTATTCGTTCGCTGTCAACCGGGACAGCGTTGAAGGCACGGTACGTTCGATGGAAAATGTGCTGAAAACGTTTGAAGGGCGATTGGAGCAGACGGAGCGCAGCTTGTCCGACCGAAAGAACGATCTTACAAAGTATGAGCAGATTGCAAAGTCTCCTTTTGAACAGCAGAAGGAGCTTGACAATCTCCGCGCCAGAGAAGACGAGATCATGTCGATCCTGAATCCGAAGGATGAACAGGGCACATTCGTTGCGGACGATGGGGTGGAAAAGCTGGTGGAACGTTCGGCCGGAGACGCCGCAGCGGATCACAGCGCGGAATGGACGGCGACGCGCGTCGGAGACGAGAAGCAGACCCCGAAACCCCTGAGTGAGATCATCGCCGGGATCGAGCATAATTTCGGGATCAACATTACGACCGGGCACGCGCGGGGCAGAGTGCGCGGGCAGTATTCCAAGCTGGACAACGGCATCCGCACGAAGATCACAAACGATCTGCCGACCATCTCTCATGAGCTGGGACACGCGCTGAACCGCGAATACGGACTTACCGGGAAACTGACCGACGCAATGCGCAGCGAGCTGAAAAACGGCCTCGGGGATCTGAAGGACGAATATAAGCAGAGCAAATGGATCAGCGAAGGACTTGCGGAATTCCTCCGGAAGTATCTGCAAAACTCCGAAACGGCGGCGATTGATTATCCGGAATTCACAAAGCATTTTCTGAACAGCCTTTCTCAGCGAGACAGGGCGCTTGTGGAAAACCTCGCAGATGAAGTCAATGCCTATTATTCGCTCGACGCGGACACGGCGCAGAGCGCGATCCGGCTGAGAGAAGATCGTGTGCCGACGGGCGACACGACCGGCGACAAGCTCAGAGCGGAAGCGAGTGTGCTTTATCAGGCGTGGGTAGACAGCCTGCACGGGATCAAGCTGCTCGACGAAGCGACCGGAACGAATACTTATCGGCTGGCGACAAACGCAGCCTATTCTGACGCAATGGCCGGGCAGATCATCACGGGGAATCTGACAGATGCGAATGGGCAATATGTGGGGCCGGGACTGAAAGCGGCACTGCAAGGGATCAACCTGAAAAACAAGGCCGAATACCGGGCGTTTGGCGAGTATCTTGTGGTACGGCATGGGCCGGAGCGGCTGGCGGAAGGAATGCGCGTATTTGCAGATGACCGCAAGAACTCCACGGCATTCATGAACCGGCGCGCGGCAGAGCTGGAGCAGCAATATCCGGCGTTCCACGATGCGGCGGAGCGGCTTTATGTGTTCCAAGACCAACTCAAGGAAACGTGGCTCGTTGGAACTGGACTGATCTCGGAAGAAACCGGCGAGGAATGGAGCAAGCGGTGGAAGCATTACGTTCCGTTCAATCGCGCCATGCCGCAGGGGCAGGGCGGCGCGAAGCGCGGATTTGCCAACCAGCAGAACCCGATCAAACGCGCCAGAGGCAGCGGCAGAGATCTGGTTCATCCTGTGGACAACATCATTTCCAACATCGTCAAGGTCGTCAATGCGGGCGTCCGCAACAACGTAATGCGCAGGATCACAGACGAGGCGCAGCGCGTGGGCGCGGATGCAGTATTCCTTGAAAAAATCCCCACGCCGATGCGCGGGACGCACGTAAATCTCACGGGCGTGAAGAGTGACCTGATGGATCGGATTACGGAGAAGGGATGGGCGAATGCCAACGATTTTGGGGAAATTGTAGCCGACATTGATGATTACATGATGCAATTCCGGCGCGGGAAAGCGTTCGGAGACGTTGTTACCGTCCTGAAAAACGGCAAGCCGGAGTTCTGGAAGGTCAACGACCCCCTGCTGCTCCAATCGATCACGGAAATGTCCCCGTCAAAGGTGAATGGGCTTGTCGATGCGATTGGAAAAATGTCGCACTTCATGACCTCCAACATCACAGGAGACAATATCATCTGGTCGATCTTCTCCAACCTTCCGCGAGATCTCGGGACGCTGATGGTCTATGCGAAAGAACCGAACCGTTTCAAACTGCTCAAAGAGATCGGCGCTTCGTATGTCAACAAGCTCAAAGGCGACAGCGCGAACCCGCTTTATCTGGAATACCTCGCAATGGGCGGCGGCAAGGCGAGCTATTACAGCACCGACCGCGACGTTGCGAAGAAAGCGCGCAAGGAGCTGGCCGGAAAGTTCACGCTCAACCCGCTGGATTGGATCTCGTATCTGGGCGATATGATCGAACAGGGGCCGCGCTTCGCTACCTATAAGTGTCTCCGGGAACGCGGCGTTGATCCGCAGACGGCATTTTATGAAGCAATGGATGTGACAACGAATTTCCGGCGCGGTGGCGCAACGTCCAGACAGGTCAACAAGTTCGTCCCGTTCTTCAATGCCGGCGTGCAGGGCATCGACAAGCACGTCCGGTTCCTGACCGGGCAGGATGCACCACCGGAGCAGAGAAAGCGCGTCGTTCGCAACCGCATGATCGCCTATTTTGCCGCTTCAGCTGGGATCGCGGCGCTGTTCTACCTCATCAACAACCGTGACGAGGAAAGCAAGAAGGACTATCAGCAACTTTCCACGTACACGAAGAACAGCTATTTTTGCATCCCGATGGGCGATGGGAAATATTTTGTTATCCCGAAGCCGCGCGACCTTGCGGTTCTCACCTCTGCGATGGAATCCGGATTGGAGCTTGGCGTCGGCGGAAACAAGCACGCCTTTGATGGATTCTGGAGCTATGCAGCGGCCAACTATCTGCCGAATGTGGCAGCCGATCTCGCGCAGGGAGATTGGAAAGGGGCGCTCGGAGGACTTGGGATCGTCGGCATCGGAACGTCGATGGTTGCGAACCGCGATTTCCTCGGAAGGCCGATTGAATCCGCCGGTATGCAGTATCTTGAACCGAAAGACCGGTATAATGACCGGACGTCAAAACTGGCTTACTGGGCCGGGCAGGCGTTCAATGTCTCCCCGCAGATGACGGATTATTTCTTCAATAACGTGCTCGGCGGATGGTGGAAGTATCAGAAAGCCCTGTTCCCGGTTGGAGAAGAAAATCGGGATTTGACGCTTGGCGTGAAGAACACCTACGTCAAGGACAACCAGTATTCGCAGGATCTTGTAAACTGGCTTTACGACAAGGCGGAGAAAACGTCGCAGACTTCGAAATCCGACCCGGACAACATTTCCAAGAAGATCACAGCCAAGACGGACAGCAACATGACCACATTCTATGGGAACTACAACAAACTCTCGAAGAGCGATACGAAGTCCACGGCGGCGCGCGGGACACGGCAGTTGGTGCTTGATATGATCCGTGAGTATCAGAAAGCGACGGACAACAAGAGCCAGACCGATGCGGAGAAGGAAGTCTATGCGATCTGCGAGGCGCACGGCGATGTGGACATTCTTCCGGGCGTGATGAATACCAGCATCAAAGACGCGGATGGCAAGGAATACACGCTGAGCGCGGTGGATTATGTGGAGTTCCAGACGGACTATCTCGGAATCTATTGGGAAAGTGTGTCTCAGGCGCTGGACGGCGTGAAGGGAGACGCGCAGCGATATTCCGTATTGAAATCCGTCAAGGACGCTGCGAAGGAACAGGCGAAGGTGCGGGCGCTCAAACGGATGGGCGCAAAGACCACCACGGCTTGGGGAGATAAGTATTCCGGCGCAAGCACATACGATGTGGCATACTTCAAGGCCAACGCAGACGCAGACGGGAATGGAGCGATTTCTCAGGCGGAGGCTGAAGCACTTCTGCGGAAGATGGATCTGACAAACGCGGGACGCGCGGATCTATGGGCCGCGACAAACAAGGCATGGGCAGAGAAGAACAATCCATTCCGATAAGAAAGAATCCGGCGGGAAACCGCCGGATTTTCTCTGTTTACGGGGTGAAGCGCGTGTAATTTGCTGGTATGCTGGAGGTATCGAATGGAGGTGTTGCGATGGAGACGTCGAAGAAGCTGCTGATTGGCAGCGCGGCGGCAAGCGTCGTTTGCATTATACTGAATGTGCTCGGCGTGCTGAGTGTGGAGGTCACGTTGGCAGTCATCGGATTTGCGACGGCGATTGGGATGTTTTACCTCTGGAAGGCAAAAAATGAAAATAGAAGTAAATACGCAATCAAGTACATTGAGAGCCTGCCGGAAACATATACGGCAGAGGAAAAGGCACGTTTTTTGGAGATCGTGCTGAAAGACTGAAAGGAGTAAAAACGATATGAACGAACTGAACGCGTGCCCATTATGCGGGCATTTTCCAGAACTGAAATATGTCGGAGACAATAAAAATCTCTTGGTGTACCAATGCGCACATTGTGGCTACATTGCCGCGAAAAACCATGAGGCAAAATACACAAAACGCGGTGCTATGAAAATTTGGAACAAAGCGACGAAAAAAGTATAATGAAGGGAGTACATAACATGGACAAAATTATGAAAAGGCTGTCAAATCTGCTGAGCGTGAAGTCGCTGGTGACGCTGCTGCTGACGGTGGTGTTCACGGTGCTGGCGCTCCGGGGCGACATCACGGGCAAGGATTTCCTGACGATCTTCCTGATGGTAGTCACGTTCTATTTCGGCACGCAGTCGCAGAAGGCACAGGACGCGATGGATGCGAAGGGTGATAGTGATGGTACCGACTAAAAAGATGCTGGCCCATCGGGCCAACTACGGCACGAAACGCGGCGGGGACGTTGAGTGGATTGTCATGCACTACACGGCCAACGACGGGGATTCCGACACCAGCAACGGCAAGTACTTCCAGAAGCCGCTCAATCCTGTGGCAAGCGCCCACTTTTTCGTAGATGATGATTCCATCACGATCTCCGTGCCGGAGGACTATGTAGCCTTCCACTGCGGCGCGTATCACTATACACACCCATTCTGCCGGAACTACAATTCCATCGGGATCGAGATGTGCGACGCGAAGCGCGACGGGAATGTCATGGCAACGGCAAAGACTATCGCCAATGCCGCAGACCTCGCCGCAAGGCTCTGCGAGAAGTATAACATCCCGGTCGATCATATCATCCGGCACTACGATGTGACCGGGAAGCTCTGCCCGAAATACTGGGTGGACGATCCACAGGGCATTGTCAGATTCAGGAACATGGTAAAGGAGAGAATCGAAATGGTGAGTAAATGCAAGATGATCATTGACGGCAAGGAGATCGAGGCCGAACGGATTTTGAAAGATGGCACGAATTACATCAAAATTCGCGACATCGCAAAGGCGCTGGATCTTGAAGTGTCGAACAAGGGCAATGTCCCGATTTTGAATCACAAAGGAGGCTAAACGATGCGGCGCGGCTGGCCAGACTTGCCGCGCAGCGAGTGGGAGCGTTTGATCTCTGAATGGATTCTCAAGGATTCGTACCGCGACATCATGCGGCGATACCTCTGCGACGGATGGACACAGGAGAAGATCGCAGAGCGCGCGGGGCTTTCCCTCAACGGTACAAAAAACATCATCAAGCGGTGCACGGACGCACTTTCCGCGCACATGTAAACAGGCAGACACGGCATGCGCTGTGTCTGCCTCTTTTTTGTGCCTTTTTTGGCCTTTTTCTGGCCCGGACGTTGGCTGTTTCGTGACGGACTTTTCCATCATACTGAACGTAGGAGCTGGCCAGCTTACTACATTTTTTTGGAGGGAAACTCTATGGAATACGCAAGCAACGGCAAGGGGAATCTCGGTGTGACGCTCGGCGCGATCGGCACGGGCCTCGGCGTGTTTGGCAGCGGGCTGAGCAACCTGTTCGGCGGCTGGGGCGCGAATCCGGCTGCGGCGGCGATGGCCGCAAGCAACAGCGACAACCATCTCGTAAGCCGCTATGAGGCGTCTCAGGCGGCACGGATCGCAGAGCTGGAAACGGAAGTAAAGCTCCGCGATGCGAACACGTACACGGATCAGAAGATGCTCGAAATGTACAAGTACACGGACGGGCGGCTCCGCAGCATCGAAGAGCAGCTGTGCCAGCAGCGCGTCGTCAACGCGCAGACCGTGGCGAATTTGTCCTGTATGCAGAACGAGCTGGCTACGCTGTCGGGCCTGACCAAGACGGTGATCCCAATCAACAACGTCTGCCCGGAACCGATGCAGCGTTATAACAGCTGGACGGCTCCGACCACGACCACCACGACGACTTAAGCAAAAAGGGGCGGCAATAGCCGCCCCGATCTTAACACGGAGGTATCCTTATGGTAACGATCGATCAGGCTATGCGCGGCGCGGCAAAATTCGCCGACAATGAGATCATCCCGCATCTTCCGACCGGCAAGGGCATTGGAGCCGGGATCGCGCTGGCGCTCATCATGGACGGCGGGAAAAGCCGCATCCTCGCGCTGAAGGATCACCCGGCAGTGCAGATGATGGGCATTATGGATGAGGATGGAAACATCGACCTTGATCGGCTCTACAACGCCGCGAGGACGCGCGTGGACGGAAAGAAGATCCCACTGACCATCCCGGTCATTGGGGAGCTGCGGTTCGATGTGAACGACGTCGACCGGCTTTACAAATACATTCAGGAGGCGTGATATGGGAAAAGAACATTACATCGAAGAACTGAAACGGCAGCTGCATGAGATCATGGAGCGCCCGGTGACGCTTGGCCGCGCGGAAGAAGTCACGGTGTACGCGGACGCCATTTGTGCGCTGCATAAGCTGGACGACGATCATTTTCGTGAGGCCGCGAAAATGATAGAGTTTACCGAGGACGACGCCAAAGCGTGGACGGCCAGGATGGAAAACGAAGACGGCACGACCGGCCCGCACTGGTCGATGGGCCAGACGGACGCCGTGGCCAACATCACAGGTGTTCATGCGAAGTCCTGCGTCTGGTGGGCGGCAATGAACATGATGTACTCGGACTATTACGGTGTGGCTGCCAAGTACGGCCTTGACCGGCCGGAGTTCTACGCCGACCTCGCCAAAGCGTTTTTGATGGACAAGGACGCCGGAGGCCCGGAGGCGAAGATGGCCGGGTATTATCATGGAATTGTGCTGAGAGCTTAATTCGTTAGCATTTTCCATTAGCATTTTGTTGTCAAAATCGCTAATGAACTTGCTCTAATCTATTACTGGCTGTCAAATAAATTGACAGTATAAAACAAAGAAAATCGTTGATAATAAAAGAAAAACCAGCAATCTCAATCGATTGCTGGTTTCTTTTTCTTGGTGGAGCTGAGGGGAATCGAACCCCTTTGTAAATTGCCAAAGCACGTTGAAAATCAATCACTCTTGGTTTATGTTAGCATTTTCATTAGCATTTTGCAAAATTATTTTTGAAAAATGCTCGTCGAGAAGTTTGTCGGCAGCAATGCGGGCGGACGGGAATGTATGTGTATAAACGGTCTTCATAGTGTGGTCGGTGTGCCAACCGCCCTCTTCTTGCAGTATCTCTGGCTGAATTTGAAGCATAGCTCCGGTTGACGCGAATGTGTGACGCAGCTTATGAAAACTGCTCTTTGGCAAACCGGCTTTTTCTAACAACCGTTGGTAACGTTTGTTGATCGTTTGTGAAGACTTATCGCAGATAATATCTCCATCGACTTCATCAATCAGCGTTTGTATGAAATCTGGGATCGCCAAAGTTCGCACACGATCAACTTCTTTTGCGCCATCTTTCCGAACTGGTTTTCCACCAATATCCACAACGGTTTCAGCGACAGTGAGTTTTCCGTCATGAATTGATTTGGATTTTGTCAGGCCGCGAATTTCGGACATCGAAAGACTCAGCCGCGCAGCAAGCAGACATTCCAATTCTATCGATGATCCTTTGATCGCTGGATATATCTGCTCAAATGATAGTATTTGAACAGGCTTTTTCTTGATTTCTGGCAGATCAATTTCGCCGGAAAAGCTAACCCCTTTTTTGGACAGCGCGGTTGAAATCAGATGCCATGCCTCGCAGATTGTTTTTGCAGACAGCGGCTTTCCGCGCTTGCTTGTTCGTTTCTGTTCTGCGCAGATAGCGTCGTTGACTTTTTCTGCATCAATGGATTTAATCGCTACATCCATAAGGCACTGAAAATATTGATCCCTTATTTTTTCATACCCCTGAATGGTGGACGGTGAAAGCCCTCCCCTTTTCTTTTCAATGTATTCATCCAACACGTCTTTTACGGTTATGTCAGACAATACGAAGCGCCTCTTCCCTGCTCTGTGTTCGGCTTTTATGAGCTGGGCTTGACGGATACACTCTTTCTTTGTTGAGGCGGACACGGGGACGCTGACGCCGTTCAGACGGAGTTGGATGAACCATGTGCCGCTGGGAAGCTTGCGCGGTTCCGGGACTTTCATTTTCTCACCTAGATTCTGATTGGTATTTTCACAATGCTTTGCAGATGGTCGCGCACCCAGCCGATCTTTGGACTGAGCAGATCGACGAGCAGGAGTATCCCGGCCAGAAATACAATGCCGAGCAGCGCGGCAATGATCTTTCGCTTTAACTTCATGGATTGCTGGCAGAACGCGACCGTTTGACGTAGGTGCTTAATTTCCTGCTGTGCGTCGTGAAGCTCCTGCGGGATATCAGATTCCGGTGGAACATCATCCAGATGGATGTCAAAAAAGCGGTCGAGCGAGATATGCAGGAGGCGACAGACAGGGCCTACAGTGTCGATTCCGGGATTTAATATTTCCCCACGCATGAATTGACCAATGTTTTTCAGAGACTTTCCGGAGGCGTTAGCCAAATCTTGATAGGTCATGTTCGGATAGCGGCTTTCCTTCTTGTTTCGACAAATTTCAGACAAATCTTGCTTCAAAAAACGACTTCCTTTCAAAAAAAGCACTTCTATGGGAACAAAAAAGGACCTTACGGTTATCGACAAATCACCTTTCCGAGGTGTAATCTGTACTTGCAAGCAAGCTCCCACTCGCTTGCGGCAAGCCGAAGCCCCGCCGCCGGGGAGATTCGACGGCGGGGTGATTCAACTACGGATCATACGGTTTTCCATTTGATGCGTCTTCGTATCCGTTTTTGTATCCATCAGAATATCCATCCGGATACATGACGTTTGTGTACATACCATCGTCGTAGCCGCTGGAATATCCCTCTTCATATCCTTCGTCATATCCAATCTCGCGGCCATACGCCGTCCCATTTTCGAACTCTTGGCGCGCTTGGTTTTGAGAAAGCGCGAAGCCTATCAAAAGCGCGGCAATGAATGCGAGATAAATCAGCGCGGGTAGGATGTCAGATTTTTTATCTTCCTCCATTTGCGTCCTCCATGCACATTCCATGTCCAAAAGTACGGACTCTTTACAAAATCGGATATAGAAAAAATGAGAAATGATTTGTGCAAGCTGCTGCTTGATAAAATAGAACAAACGTTTTAATATAAAGGCATAAACGCGAAGGGAGAAGAGGAATGGAACGAGCGGAATTGATCGATCACATTAAATCTGGACTGGAAGAACTGAGCGCGGCGGAACTCATTGAGGTTTATTCCTGCTGCGTATTACATCAATCTGCGCAGCCAGAGCCTCCAACGTATCAAGAGAAAGGCCATCGAGAGACGAAATGATTTTTGCGCGTAGTTCGTCAGCCTCGGCACTGTGATCAGTGCTGGGGCTGCTTTTTTTAGTTTCACTGCACAACAAGTAGTCAACAGTTACGCCGAAATAGTCTGCGAGCTTTTGCATATTTACGGCGGAAAGAATCTTTTTTCTCCCAGCCTTTAGATCTGTCATTGCGCCGGGAGAAATCCCACAGTCTTTACACATTCTGTATCCTGTGATTCTGCGCTCTTCGCAGAGTTGCGAGAGAGTATTGTATAAGTTGCACATATTACTTGCTCCGGTATTATATAATCCTACAAACATACTTGGCGCAGTAACATTCTGCTTGACTATTACTTGTTCAAGTGATATTATACAAGCATAGAGTTACCGGATACGGTGATATTACGTTTGATAGCACTTACATAATAATACCGTTTCGGGTAATTGTCAATAGGTAGAACGGAGTACGCTTGAGCGAATCTCTATTCTACCGCACCTACATTTTTAGTAAAGGAGTTGAGGAAAACGAACGCGACGGAGTTCAAAAAAACGGTAAAGAAGAAGCTGATCGACCTCGACAAAACGCAGGATTGGCTGCTGAAAGAGGTCACGAAGCGCACGGGGCTGTATTTCGACAGCAGCTATTTTTCCAAGATCATGCGCGGAGAAAACAAGGCTCCAAAGATCGTTGCGGCGATCAAAGAAATTCTGGAACTGGAGGAATGAGAAATGCCGAAGCTGGCAGTCAAGCGGGACACGGATTACCGTTTGTCCGTGATGATTCACGGAGAGATGGGCGCACAGAACGTGAAGCCGGAAAAGGCGGCGGAGTACGCCGGGGTTTCACGGCCTACGCTCTACAATCTGCTCAAGCGGCCGACGGCGTACTTTCCGCAAACACTGCGCCTGATGCGGGCGCTGAGCATCCCAGTCGAGGAAATGCGGGCGGCAATCAGCTACCCGTGGTAAAGGAGGAAGGAAGATGATCTCAAAGAGAGAATGGTACGCCGCATTGCGGCGGACGATGAAGCGCGTGGCCCTGATTCTGGGGGGCGTGTTCATGATGGCGGCGTTCTTTTACTGGCTTGTGTGGGGCTTTCGCCTCGACGCGGCTGTGATGGCGACAATGTCTGTCGCGCTGGTGGGGTACGGGATGGCATGATTAGCTGGATCTGTTATCTCGTCTCCCGGCTCAAGGCGGCGTGGAAAGCGCTGGAGGACGCCGCAGAGAGACAGAGAAACTACTGGGGCGCGGAGGATGACAAATGTTTGTGAAGCTATGCGAGGGATGCCCACGCGAAGAGATCTGCCAGGAGCGCATTTGTAAGTCCAGCTGGCAGCGGGAATGGCTGTGCAGCTGGGACAACATCCACGCCGTTGCAAAGAAAAAGGCTGCCCGCGTGGACAGACGCGAGCAGCCAGAGGAAGACAAACCGATCAGCCATCGGGAATATGTCTTTGGTCACATTTTAACAGCTGGATGGAGGGATGTCAAGTGACGCAGTGTGAAAAGGTGCTCCGGCATCTCCGGACGTTTGGTTCGATCACGCCAATGGAGGCGATGCAGGAATACGGCATCATGCGGCTTGGGGCCCGGTGCTGGGATCTGAGGAACAGCGGTATCCCGATCGTGAGTGAGATCGTGGCCGGAAAGAACCGGTTCGGCGAGACGACGCACTATGCAAAATACAGATTGGAGGGCAAACGTGTTGGAAATTGATTATTCAAAAGACCCGCAGCAAGCGGAGCCGCACTGCTATGACATCTTCGGCAACGAGGTCTACAAGGGGGACACCGTGTACTGCGGCGACGAGGGCATGATGTGCGACCCCGGCGATGACAATTACGATTCGAAAAACGCGGCCATGACGCTGCTGGTGCAGCAGCTGGGGACGCGGTACATTTTGGAGCAGTTGGGATATGAAAAAAGGGTTATCGAATGAGTACGTCTACACTCCGGTCGAGGCGCGGTGCAGCATCTACTTTGAAAAAGACCATATCTGCTGCGCATACTGCCCTTTTTATGAGACCTACTCCCGCAAACAGTGCCGGTTGACCGGAGAATATCTGTTAAACGAGTTCGGCAGAGGTTACTACTGCCGTCTGGAATTGGAGGATTTGAATGAATATTCAAGAGAAACTGACAACGATTCAGCTGGATCTGAAAGCGCCGAAGTCGAAGCGCAATAACTTCGGTAACTACAATTACCGCTCCTGCGAGGATATTTTGGAAGCGGTCAAGCCGCTCTTGGCGGCGAATATGTGTAGCCTGACACTGGACGATGACGTTTTGTGCATCGGGGATCGCGTTTACGTCAAGGCTACGGCGACACTGACAGACCACGCGGAGGGCGCGACGATCTCTACTCATGCTTTTGCCCGAGAAGCCGAGACAAAGAAGGGCATGGACGAGAGCCAAATCACCGGCACAGCGTCCAGCTACGCGAGAAAGTACGCTTTGAATGGACTGTTCGCCATTGATGACACGAAGGACGCCGACACGGATGAGTATCAAGGGCGCGAGGCTCCCCGGCAGACAGCCAAGCAGGAGCCGAAGCAGACGGCGAAACCATTTAAGTGTTCCGTCTGCGGCAACGATGTTGTTCCAGTTTCCTTTGACGGCAAGAACTACTCCGCCAGAGCGATTGCGGAGCAGACCACAAAGAAGAAGGGACAGTGCATGTGCTGGGACTGCTACATGAAGGCGGTACAGGCATGACGGAACTGACGTTTTCTGCGGCGGACTGGACGATGGACGCCGCCGGCACATGGCTCCGTATCAAAGCGGATGTGCCGCGCAAGGCACAAATGTTCCTCGAAACCATGAACCCCGGTAAAAAATATGTCGCAGAGATCAAGGAGTTTCGGAAGAAGCGCAGCTTGGATTCCAACAACTATTTCTGGCAGCTCTGCGACCAGATCGCGGAAAAGCTCGGGCGCACGAAGGAAGACCTCTATGTCGAGTACATCAAGGAGGTCGGCGTGTTCAAGGACTTCCATCTCTCCCGCGACGAGGCCGCGACATTCCGGACGGCATGGTCAATGCTCGGGACAGGCTGGCCGACTGAGGAAGTGGATTACCAGCAGGACGGAGACAACCTTGTGATCCGCGCCTATTACGGTTCGTCCCGATACAACGCAAAGCAGATGGGACGGATCATCGACCGGGCCGTCGAGGATGCGAAGGACTTGGGCATTGAGACATTGACGCTGTCCGAGCTGGCACGGATGAATCTGGAATGGGGTGAGAGAGCTGCACAAGCAGACGAAAGCAACTAGCATCCCGGCGGCAGTGAAAAAGACCGTATGGGCGCGCGACGGTGGGCGCTGCGTCCTCTGCGGGAGACCTGGCAATCCGTGGTGCCATTACATTTCACGGGCGCAGGGCGGTCTTGGACAGCCTGAGAACGTCATTACGCTGTGCGACCAATGCCACCGCAGGCTTGACCAGTCAGCCGACCGTGCGGAGCTTAAAGAAGTGCTGGCGAATTATCTGAGAAGCAAATATCCCGGATGGGATGAATCGAACCTGAAATACAGAAAGGAATTTTGAAATGGCATTAAATCAAATCGCAATCTTCGGAAGAATGACCAGAGATCCGGAGAAACGTGTCACGCAGAACGGAACATCGGTAACGAGTTTCACACTGGCCTGTGACAGAGACTACAAGCCGCAAGGCGGCGAGAAAGAAACAGACTTCATTGACTGCGTTATCTTCGGCAAGTTCGCGGACACTGTGGCTACATACTTCTTCAAGGGCAGCGCGGCCATTGTAACAGGCCGGTTGCAGATCCGCAACTGGGAGGACAAGGAGGGCAATAAACGCCGCTCGGCGGAGATCCTTGCCGATCACGTCTACTTCGGCGAGAGTAAGAAGGACAGGGCGGAGACATACGAACCGCAGGGCGGTTTCAGCGAGATCACAGACGATGACCCGGATTTGCCTTTTGATTGAGAGTTACGATTCTCACATCAAAAATCGGAGGAATCACGCCTATGGCAAAGAACAAAGACCCCGCCGTCCTGTTCTACACGTCGGATTTCCTCTCCGGCTGTGCCCTGATGGATATGCGGGAGCGTGGGCAGTATATCACGCTCCTGTGCCTCCAACGGGAACGGGGGCATATGACGATGCAGGAGATCACAAGGGCGGTCAAGAAGCCGTCCGACGAGGTTATGAGCAAGTTCCGGCAGGACGAGGAAGGGAAATACTACAACCACCGTATGGAGCAGGAGATCGAAAAACGGGACGCGCATTGTCAGCGTCAGCGAGAGAACATTGCCAAACGGTGGAATAAAGAAAACGCTCCCTCTGGTATACCGGATGGTAACACTGACGGTAATACCACGGTATTACCTTTAGGAAATGGAAATGGAAATAGAAAAGAAAGTGTTTCTATTTCTGAGAAGGAACGTAAGAACGATAAGTTTGACGTATTCTGGAAAGCATACCCTCGGAAAGTTGGAAAAGGGGATGCGAGAAAGGCGTTTGCGAAGGTCAAAGTGCCGATCGAAACGCTCCTGTCGGCCATAGAGCAGCAAACACGCAGCGAGCAATGGACGACGGAGAACGGGCGCTTTATCCCAAATCCGGCCACTTGGCTGAATCAGGGGCGTTGGGAGGATGAGCTTGCAGCGCCGGAGAGTAAATATCATGCAAAACCGGGATATGGCGTTCAGCGGCACGGCGACGCGCTGACAGATTTTGAACGCGAGGCCATTGCGCGGATGATGGAGGAGGATTAGAAACCATGAAAGCACGAATTTTGGGAAATGATTTCAACCGCATTATGGATGCGACGAAGCAGTTTTGCGACACCAGCACACGGCACAAAGAGCAAGAGTACATCCGTTTGGACTTCGACGCCGAGACCCAGCGCGTGACGGCTCACGCTTGCGACGGCTATCGTCTAAGCGTGGAGCACTCGGTCATCAGTGGGTGCGAGGAAAACTTCACGGTGTACCTCCGCAGCGGATGCAGACTGCCGAAGAGAGAATACGCGACGATCGAGAAAGTCGGAAACGAGGCTCAGATCCGCTGCAACGGTATGCTGTTCGGTGTTGAGCAGCCAGACATCTTACAGAGATTTGAGTGGCAGAAAGTAATCCCAAAGGACGAACCTTCGTTCAAGATCGGATTCAATGGGAATTACCTGTTAAATGCGCTTCAGGCCGCAAAGATCAGCGCCGGGCAGACGTTCAAGAATCCAATCGTTTTGGAGTTCTGGACGCCAACATCGCCTGTAATCATCAGAACGAACACGGACGACATCAAAATGGTGCTGCCGATCAGGATCAAGGCATGAAAATGACGAACTGCGGCTATTTAGCCGCGCGGAACGCTGCGCAGATGCAGCGGGAAAGGAACGGAAAATGCTTCTCGAAAAACTGGCACGGGCAATCGCCTGTAAGCACTGTGAAAACCCCTCGAAGCTCTATGAGCTTCAAATCCATGCCGACGAGCAGGCCCGCGAAATCCTCCGGCTAAACCATGTGCTGGATGAGGTCAAGAAGGAGCGCGACGCGGCACGTCGAGCAGCAGACAATGCCATACAGTTGCTCGATGACGAGGCCGGATTCCTCGCGGTGATTTCCGAAAAATGCTGTGACAACTGCGGTAAAAAATGCCGCGTGAAGCCGAAGCCCGGAGAACCGCTTCGTTACAACTGCCACCTGTGGGCACCGAAGGAGGAAGAACATGAAGATCACGCTTGATTTGCCGGACGGTATGATTTGCGCTTTTTTCTGCGGCGTGGAGCACACCGGAAGCGGATTGCAGCTTGCATCCTATCAGCTCAGCTCAGACGATCTGGCCGATGGGAAAACAATCAAGCTGCCGAGGGAACGCCATGACGATTGAGTTCACTGTGCCATATCCTGCCCGCAAGAGCGCGTGGACGAAGCGCTACGGGCTGAACGCCTACTGGGCAGGCAAGAACCACCACGTCCGGGCAGCGGACGCCAGAGACCTTGAGGCGCTTGTGCGGTTGTGCCTGAGACAACAAAATGTTCCGGCCCGGTTGTTTGAAAAGCCAGTGTCCATCTCCTTTTGGCACAACACCCGCATGGACATAGACAAC
>ENA-OZFX01000143-OZFX01000143.1-human-gut-metagenome-genome-assembly--contig:-NODE-143-length-40804-cov-7.420771_pt1 | contig 40804 bp, 36 predicted proteins | sample MGYA00244651_ERZ653648 | MGnify/ENA primary metagenome ERZ653648 (study PRJEB26926, sample SAMN06164910) | human gut metagenome | biome: ENVO:00009003; feature: ENVO:2100002; material: ENVO:00002003...
GCAGCGTCAGATGTGTATAAGAGACAGAGACTTGAGAATAATCAGAAAATTTTGTAAAATATAGATATCGGTAATGAGAAGTTGCCAAGATTAGTTTAAGGGAGGATTTTTATATGAATGTTTACACAACTGACAAAATTCGGAACGTAGTTCTTCTGGGGCATGGTGGAGCCGGAAAAACATCCCTGGTAGAAGCAATGGCATATTTATCCGGCATTACAAATCGTATGGGAAAAATCAGTGATGGAAATACTATCAGTGATTATGATAAAGAAGAGACAAAGCGTCTGTTTTCCATTAATACATCTGTAGTTCCAATTATCTGGGACGATGTAAAGATCAACATATTAGATACTCCTGGTTATTTCGATTTTGTAGGCGAAGTAGAAGAAGCAGTGAGCGCCGCTGATGCAGCGATCATCGTTGTATCAGGCAAGAACGGAATTGAAGTAGGAACGAAAAAAGCATGGGAAATCTGTGAAAAATATAAATTGCCGCGTATGGTATTCGTAACCGATATGGACATAGACAACGCAAGCTACCGTCAGGTTGTAACAGATCTGCAGGAACTTTACGGAAAGAAGATCGCGCCATTCCATCTTCCAATCCGCGAAAACGAAGAGTTTGTGGGTTATGTCAATGTTTTACAGCAGAGAGCAAAACGCTGGACGGCAGACGGAAATGTAGAAAAAACAGAAGTACCGGAATACTCCAAAGAGAATTTAGGTATCTGCAGGGAAGCTTTGATGGAGGCTGTTGCAGAGACCAGTGAGGAGTTCATGGACCGTTACTTCAACGGCGAGGAATTTTCCGAAGATGAGATCCGACAGGCACTCCGTGTGAACGTAGCGGAGGGAAGCATCGTACCGGTGCTGATGGGCTCTAATATTTTAGCACGCGGAATGTATACATTAATGGTTGATATCGTAAAATATCTGCCAAGTCCTGAAAAACGTGAATGTACCGGAATCAACGCAAAAACAAACGAAGTATATCCGGCAAATTACGATTTTGCAAAACCAAAATCAGCATATGTGTTTAAGACTATTGTGGATCCGTTTATCGGAAAATATTCATTAATTAAAGTAAATTCAGGTGTATTGAAAGCAGACGATGTGCTTTATAATCAGCACAAAGACGTCGAGGAAAAGATCGGAAAACTTTATGTACTCCGCGGAAATAAGCCGGAAGAAGTAACAGAGCTGCATGCGGGAGATATCGGAGCATTGGCAAAACTTTCAAAAGTCACAACAACCGATACTTTATCGACAAAAGCAAATCCGATCCTGTATATTCGGACACAAATCTCCACACCATATACATGCATGAGATATAAAGCAAAGAATAAAGGAGATGAAGATAAGATTTCCCAGACTTTGCAAAAACTGATGCAGGAAGATTTAACATTGAAGAATGTCAATGACAGCGAGAACGGACAGACGCTTTTATATGGTATGGGTGACTTGCATTTAGAGGTAACGGCAAGCAAACTCTTAGAAAAATACAAAGTGGAGATTGAACTCACAAAGCCGAAAGTTGCGTTCCGTGAGACCATTCGTAAAAAAGCAGATGTAGAATACAAGTACAAAAAACAGTCCGGAGGACATGGACAGTATGGTCATGTTAAGATGACATTTGAGCCATCCGGAGATTTAGAGACACCATATGTATTCGAGCAGACCGTTGTCGGTGGAGCCGTTCCAAAGAACTATTATCCGGCAGTAGAAAAAGGTCTGGCAGAAGCAGTGTTAAAAGGACCTATGGCAGCATATCCGGTAGTCGGAGTGAAAGCAGTGCTTTATGATGGATCCTATCATCCGGTAGACTCTTCCGAGATGGCATTTAAAACAGCAGCGATCCAGGCATTTAAGAAAGGCTTCATGGAGGCATCTCCGGTACTCTTAGAGCCAATTTCTTCTCTGAAAGTCATTGTTCCGGATAAATATACCGGAGATGTTATGGGAGATTTGAACAAACGCCGGGGCAGAGTTCTTGGAATGAATCCGATCGATGGCGGAAAACAGGAGATTCTTGCAGACGTTCCGACCATGGAACTCTATGGATATACCACAAGTTTGAGAGCGATCACCGGAGGAAGCGGAGACTACTCTTATGAGTTTGCAAGATATGAGCAGGCACCTTCTGATATCCAGGAAAAAGAGATTGAAGCAAGAGCAAATAAAGTAGAAAAAGCAGATTAAAAATAAAGACGGGTTGGAGATAACAGGTGAAGATCAGAAAACAGAAAGCAGTTGCATGGATTCTGGTTCTGGTTTTCCTGTTAGAAGACCCTGCAGTTGTAAGGGCATATGGATTTCAGGATGGGAAACCACAGGAATTATCCGAAGATAAGAAAAAGTATCCGACAGATATCACAAAAACAGATCATCTGTTTGAGTACCGGATCACCTATGAGTTGAACGGAGGACAGAATTCAGGGAAAAATGCCGAGTCCTATCGCATGGAGGATTTACCGCTTACTTTAGAATCGCCAAGGCGGGTAGGATACAACTTTGCAGGATGGTATGCAGACAATTATTTTGAAAAAAAAGTAACAACCATTGAACAGGGCATGGTTGGGAATATAGTGCTATATGCAAAATGGACCAGAAAGATCAACGATGTCGAAAATATCAGCAGGTATTCTTATCATACGGATGCGAAACTTGGCAAAGACACCAAGACACTAAAAGACTGCAATTATAAAGTGTTAGACTATGTCAGCATTCCGGGAATGCCCTCGACAAGACAGGAGGACATCAAAACCCGGCGCATTTTAGATGAGGATCAATGTCCGCAGGGACTATGTTTGACAAAAGATTTTATTTTAGTGACGGCATACAGTTGTGATTGGGATGTGTTAGGGTCACTTTATCTGTTTGACAGAAAGAGTGGAGAGTATCTTGCAACACTCGGAATGAAGAGAAACAGCCACTTAGGCGGTGTTGCCTGTGATGGGAAAAATGTATGGATCTGTCATTCCGACAACAGCACCTTAGAGAGAATCCCATATCAGATGCTTGTGGAACTCGCAAAGGAAAAACCAAAAGAATTTATTGACTGTTCAAAGTCCATAGAGGCTTTTCGGGTGAAAAACCGTCCTTCCTGCATCACTTATCATGATGGGAAATTGTGGGTGGCAACGGAAAATGATTTTTTAAAATCCAAAATGATCGCCTATCGGTTTCAGGAAAATGAATTAAAAGAAATGGATTCCTATACGATACCGCCAAAGGTACAGGGCATTGCATTTGCAGACGATGGAAGGGTGTTTTTAAGCACTTCGTTAGGAAGGACAAAATCCTCCTTTTTAAGAATATATCACTCGTTAGAAGCCTTGAATGAAAAGCCGACAAAACCGATGCAGAAGGTGGAAATGCCGCCCTGCTCGGAGGAACTTGAGATTTTTGGACAGAATCTCTATATTCTCTTTGAATCCGCGGGACAGAAGTATTATGAAGGAACGGATGGAAAAGGCAACAGTTTGTCACCATTAGAAAAGATCATATGTATCAAATTACAATCAGTGTAAAAGAGTAAAAACGCAGGGCAGATTTCCTATTAAAATTGGGAATCTGCCCTGTTGTGTTATGGAGCTGTGTGGTGGTCTGAAATTTGCATTTCGGTTTCATGGAAGGACATGTTTTGTGTCCTTGTTTCGTGGGAATACTTGACAAATAATAGGTCTGTGCTAAAATTTTATCTATATGAGCAAAAATAAGAGAAAGTAGAGATTCGTAAGTCATACGAGTTTAGGAGGAACAGGAAAATGTCAGTCAAAGGAACACCATATAATCACAGAGCCATTGAGCAGAAGTGGCAGAAAATCTGGGATGATGAGAAAGCATTTGCAGCAACCGATGATTATTCCAAACCAAAATATTATGCACTGGTAGAGTTCCCATATCCATCAGGACAGGGACTTCATGTAGGTCATCCAAGACCATATACAGCATTAGATATTGTAGCAAGAAAGAGAAGAATGCAGGATTACAATGTCTTATATCCGATGGGCTGGGATGCATTCGGACTGCCGACAGAGAACTATGCGATTAAAAATAAGATCCATCCAAGGATCGTAACAGAGAATAACGTGAAGCATTTTAAACAGCAGCTTCATTCTTTAGGTTATTCTTTTGACTGGGATCGTGAGATCAATACAACAGACCCGCAGTATTACAAGTGGACACAGTGGATCTTCTTAAAATTATTTAAAGAAGGTTTGGCTTATAAGAGTGAGATGCCGATCAACTGGTGTACATCCTGTAAAGTCGGTCTGGCAAATGAAGAAGTAGTCAACGGAGTCTGCGAGCGTTGTGGAAGTCCGGTAGTACGGAAAGTAAAGAGCCAGTGGATGTTAAAGATCACGGATTACGCTGAAAAACTCTTAGAGGGATTAGAGGACGTAGATTATATTGAGCGTGTCAAAGTTTCACAGAAGAACTGGATCGGAAAAAGCCAGGGTGCAGAGGTAGAATTCCAGGTTGCCGGCAAGGGGGAAAAACTGACCGTGTATACAACCAGACCGGATACTTTGTTCGGAGCAACCTATATGGTAGTATCACCGGAGCATCCGATGTTAGATAAATATAAAGAAGATATTAAGAACTGGGATGCAATTCAGGATTATCGTGAGCAGGCTGCAAAAAAATCCGATTTTGAGCGTTCAGAGCTTGCAAAAGAAAAGACAGGTGTGGCAATTGACGGTTTGAGTGCCATTAACCCGGTCAATGAGAAAGAAATCCCAATCTGGGTATCAGACTATGTACTGATGTCTTACGGAACAGGTGCGATCATGGCGGTTCCGGCACACGATACCAGAGACTGGGAGTTTGCAAAAAAATTCGATCTGCCGATCATCGAAGTAGTGGCAGGCGGTGAGAATGTACAGGAAGAGGCATATACCGATGTGGCTTCCGGAAAACTGATCAACTCCGGATTTTTAGATGGACTTGAAGTAGCAGAAGCAAAGAAAAAAATGATCGCCTTTTTAGAGGAAAAAGGAATTGGAAAGAGCAAGACCAACTTCAAACTGCGTGACTGGGTATTTTCACGTCAGCGTTACTGGGGCGAACCGATCCCAATCGTAAAATGCGAAAAATGTGGTTATGTTCCGCTTCCGGAGAGCGAGCTTCCGTTAGAGCTTCCGGATGTAGACAGCTATATGCCGACAGACAATGGAGAATCTCCATTAGCAGCAATGACAGACTGGGTCAATACCACCTGCCCTTGCTGTGGCGGACCGGCACAGCGTGAGACAGATACCATGCCACAGTGGGCAGGTTCTTCCTGGTATTTCTTACGTTATACAGATCCGAAGAATACAGAGGCATTAGCAAGCAAAGAAGCATTGAAATACTGGCTGCCGGTAGACTGGTATAATGGCGGAATGGAGCATACAACACTGCATCTTCTCTATTCCAGATTCTGGCACAGATTTTTATATGATCAGGGTGTTGTTCCAACAAAGGAGCCATACCAGAAACGTACTTCCCACGGAATGATCTTAGGAGAAAATGGCGAGAAGATGTCTAAATCCCGTGGAAATGTAGTAAATCCGGATGACATTGTCATGGACTACGGCGCAGATACACTTCGTACTTATGAAATGTTCATTGGAGCATTTGATCTGAGTGCTTCCTGGTCTGAAAATGGAGTAAAAGGATGCCGCCGTTTCTTAGACCGTGTATGGAAACTGCAGGAGATTTTAGTAGACGGAAATGAGTACCGCAGTGCATTTGAAACAAAGATGCACCAGACCATCCAGAAAGTAAGCAGTGATTTTGAAAATTTGAAATATAACACGGCGATTGCTGCAATGATGAGTCTGTTAAATGATTTCTATAAAGAGGGATCTATCAACCGTGCAGAATTCAAAACATTTTTAATTCTCTTAAATCCGGTAGCACCTCATATCACGGAAGAAATCTGGGAGAACTGCGGATACGAAGGAAGAGTCTATGCACAGACCTGGCCGGAATTTGATGAGGCAAAGACCGTAGAAGATACGATCGAGCTTCCGGTTCAGATCAACGGCAAGACAAGAGCAGTTGTAACACTTCCGGCAGATGTAGATAAAGATACTGCAATTGCAGCAGGAAAAGAACTGATCGCAGATAAGCTGACAGGAACGATCGTAAAAGAGATTTACGTTCCGGGAAGAATTATCAATATTGTGCAGAAATAGTTGAAATAAAATATAAGAACATTGCACAGATGAATGTGCATTTGAAAAGACAGAATGGCGTAGTTTAGTGTAGTACTGACTACGCCATTTTACATAGAAATTGTGTAAAGTTAACGTCTTTTCATATTTTTCATCAGTGAGAGGATCATATCCGTCTTTTTTCGTTCCTCTTCTGACATGTTCTGTTTCAGGATATTGATCATCATATCCCGTTCATTTTCGGAAAACTCAATCCCTTCCTTTTTTGCGGTAGAAGCAGCCTGCGAAAGCTCGGAAGCCATTTCTTTTGCGTTGCCGGAATGGTTCTGATTGGCAAACTGCATTAAAAAATTGAGCTTTTCAGGGGAAATATTTCCCATATTTCCCTGTTTTAATAAATCTGAAATGTCCATTAGATACCTCCTGATCAGCGGAATAATAAGTCGTATGCGGAAAAGAGCTGGAACATATTGATAAAGGAATCAAGATTTTCCGCCTCTTTTTCGTTGCAGTATGGGCGGATGTCATTCAGCATATTGACCACATTTTCTTCCGGATTTTCCATAGAACATATATTCAGACTGCTGGAGTCGTTTTCAAAAAAGTGTATTGTCTTCTGCAACTCTAAGATTTTGGCAAAAATTGCGAGATTCTTCTGCTGGGGTTCCTGCAGATAGGGAATTGAGGTTTTCAGAATCTGGAGTTCTTTGCTTTGCAGCTGTTCATCGAAAAGTGTTGGTTTCAGTTCGTCGTCCATAAAATCCTGTAGTTACCCTTTTTCTTTCAATATATGCATCAGAAAAAAAGCTATGCAATATTTTGAAGCCTGCATATAGTAACAGTAGGAGCTTTATGCCAAAATCAAGAATAGGAGCAGAAAAATGGGAAAACTGATCATTGACGGAAATAAAGTATATGAGATAGATGAGGAATGTCTTGAGAAAAAACGCCACAAAGAGCAGGAAGAACGAAAAAGAGAATGGGAACAGAAATGGGAGCGAAACCGTGAAAAAAACAGTCGTGAGAAGAACCGTAAAGGTACGAGAGGAATATCGCGAAACAATTTCCTATAAAGCAAGAAAAACGGGTACTGCATCAGCAGTACCCGTTTCAGACTGTAGACAAAACAGAAAGGCTAGAAGCATCCGCCACCGCATCCGTTGCCACCGCAGCAGAAGAGTAATAAGATTAACCATAAACAGCTGTTGTTGCCGTTATCGCATCCGCCACCGATACCATTGTTGCCGCATCCGCAACAGCATAACAGGATGATCAACCAGATAATAGAGTTGCATCCTCCTTCGTTTTCGCATCCGCATCCACAGTTTGTTGCTGCTAAATCACTCATTTGAAATCCTCCAAATTTTTACTTACACTTCATCATATGTGGGGAACAAAAAAGTGTTACAGGGCAGCCATAAAAAATAATAAAATGTTGACAATACTTGCATAATTGTATACAATTATGCAAGAAGATAAATTGTATACTAAATAAGATCAGGAGGATGAAGATGAAAGCCATCGGAGATATGAGGGAAGTTGTCAAGAATGAAAAGACAAATCTATTACAGTTAGAGGAACATTTTTACCAGTTAAATGATGTGGCAGAGCCAAACGTATTCAGAAATCTGTTTCCATACGATGAAGTGCCTAAGATCGCATTTAATGACCGTATCGTGCCTCATAATATGCCGGAAGAAATCTGGATCACGGATACCACATTCCGGGATGGACAGCAGTCAAGAGCTCCTTATACGGCAGAGCAGATCGTAAAGATTTATGATTATCTGCACAGATTAGGCGGACCAAACGGAAAGATCCGTCAGAGCGAATTCTTTTTATATAGTAAAAAAGACAGAGATGCCGTTTATAAATGTTTAGAGCGTGGATACCGGTTCCCGGAAGTTACGAGCTGGATCCGTGCCAATAAGAAAGATTTTCAGCTTGTAAAGGATATCGGATTGAGAGAGACAGGAATCTTAGTCAGCTGTTCCGATTATCATATTTTTTATAAAATGCGAATGACAAGAAGAGAGGCAATGAATCAGTATTTAAGTGTCATCCGGGAATGTTTAGAGACCGGTATTTCACCGAGATGTCATTTAGAGGATATCACACGTTCCGATATCTATGGATTTGTCATTCCGTTCTGTTTAGAACTGATGAAGCTGATGGAGGAATATCAGATCCCGATCCGTATCCGTGCCTGTGATACGATGGGTTATGGCGTGAACTTTGCCGGAGCCGTAATACCAAGAAGCGTACAGGGAATCATTTATGGTCTGACCACTCATGCAGGTGTGCCAAGTGAATTAATTGAATGGCATGGACACAATGATTTTTATAAAGCAGTCACCAATTCAACAACCGCATGGCTCTATGGAGCGAGCGGTGTCAACTGTTCTTTATTCGGTATCGGAGAAAGAACCGGAAATACGCCGTTAGAGGCAATGGTATTTGAATATGCACAGCTTCGGGGAAGTTTAGACGGTATGGATACAACCGTGATCACGGAACTTGCAGAGTATTTTGAAAAAGAATTAGGATATGTGATGCCGGACCGTACACCATTCTGCGGAAAGAATTTTAATGTCACAAGAGCGGGAATCCATGCAGATGGCTTATTGAAAAATGAGGAGATTTATAATATATTTGATACGGAGAAATTTTTAAACCGGCCGGTACTGGTATCTGTATCAAACACTTCGGGGTTAGCCGGCATTGCACACTGGATGAATACTTACTATCATTTAGAGGGAGAACGTGCAGTAGATAAGAATTCAGAGTTAGTTCATCTTGTAAAAGAGAAGGTGGATCAACAGTATGATGATGGCAGAGTGACCGTTATGACGGATGCAGAATTGACAGAAATGATAAATGACTGTTGTCAAAAGCTGCAGATTGAATTATAACTATAGGAGGGTTTATAATGAGTGAGGATGGTCATTCCCTGAGTGCGCGTGTGTTTCATACCCTTCGGGAGGAAATTTTATCCGGAAAATATCAAAAAGATGAGGAACTCAAAGAAAAGACGATCGGAGAGGAACTCGGAGTCAGCCGGACACCGGTGCGGGAAGCCTTAAGGCAGTTAGAATTAGAAGGTTTAGTCACGATAATTCCAAACCGGGGAGCTTTTGTGGAGGGAATATCCAAAGATGATATCCAGGACATCTATGAGATCCGTTCCCTTTTAGAAGGACTTTGTGCGAAAAAGGCGGTCACCGGGATCACGGAGAAAGAATTAGAAGAATTAGAGGAGAATCTTTATCTTACGGAGTTTCATATCCAAAAAGAACATTATGAACAGATATTAGAATTAGACAATCGTTTTCATGAGATTTTGTATGAAGCATCTAAGAGTAAGATGTTAAAACATGTGCTCAGCGACTTCCACCACTATGTGGAACGGGTACGGAAAGTTTCACTTTCCGGTACAAAACGTGCAAAGGAGTCGAACGAGGAACATAAAAGGATTGTCGAGGCTTTAAAGGCTCATGATGCGGAAAAAGCCCAGCAGCTTGCAAACCAGCATATTATGAACACCATCCACAGCTATGACCGCTACGGATGGGATAAGCTATTAAATATGAACAGTATGGAGGAAGAAATTCATGGAAAAAATTAAGATGGCAACACCGTTAGTTGAGATGGACGGAGATGAAATGACAAGAATCCTGTGGCAGATGATCAAGGATGAACTGTTAAATCCATTCATCGAACTCAATACCGAATATTATGACCTTGGTTTAGAGCATCGTAATGCAACCGACGATCAGGTAACGGTAGATTCCGCAGAAGCGACAAAAAAATATGGAGTTGCCGTAAAATGTGCGACGATCACACCGAATGCAGCCCGTATGGATGAGTATGACTTAAAAGAGATGTGGAAAAGTCCAAACGGAACGATCCGTGCGATCTTAGACGGAACCGTATTCCGTACTCCGATCGTAGTAAAGGGAATCGAGCCATGTGTACGCAACTGGAAAAAACCGATCACGATCGCAAGACATGCTTATGGTGATGTATACAAAGGTGTGGAGATGAAGATCCCGGCAGCAGGAAAATGCGAACTTGTATACACAGCAGAGGATGGTACCGAGATGAGAGAAACCATCCATAACTTTACCGGCGCGGGAATCGTACAGGGACAGCACAACGTAAATGCTTCTATTGAGAGCTTTGCAAGAAGCTGCTTTAACTATGCACTGGATCAGAAACAGGATTTATGGTTTGCAACCAAAGATACCATTTCTAAAAAATATGACCATACATTTAAAGATATTTTCCAGGAAATTTTTGATGCAGAATACAAGGAAAAATTCGATGCTGCAGGAATTGAATATTTTTACACATTGATCGACGATGCCGTGGCAAGAGTCATGAAATCAGAGGGCGGTTATATCTGGGCATGCAAGAACTATGACGGAGATGTTATGAGTGACATGGTATCTTCAGCATTCGGTTCTCTTGCAATGATGACTTCCGTATTGGTATCTCCGGACGGATATTACGAGTATGAGGCAGCACACGGTACCGTACAGCGTCATTATTACAAACATTTAAAAGGCGAAGAGACATCCACGAACTCCGTAGCTACGATCTTTGCATGGACGGGAGCACTCAGAAAACGCGGAGAACTCGACAACAATCAGGCATTATCTGACTTTGCGGATAAGTTAGAGAAAGCATGTATCGCAACGATCGAGTCAGGAAAAATGACAAAAGATTTAGCATTGATCACATCTTTAGAAAATGTAACCGTATTAAACAGCGAGAACTTTATCAAAGAGATCCGCAAGACATTAGAAGAGATGTTATAAGCGCAGAGAACATAGAAATGATACTTCGAAAAGAGGTGCCCACAGAGGCACCCTTTTTCGGGTAATGAGGTGAAATATGATACTATCCGTTCAGAATGTCAGCAAATCATTTGGAACAGACGAAATTCTAAAAAATGTGTCTTTTCATATTGAAGATCATGAAAAGGCAGCCGTGGTCGGCATCAACGGTGCCGGAAAATCCACACTTTTAAAAATCATAGTAGGAGAACTGACTCCTGACACCGGAGAGGTCATCACTGCAAAAGGTAAATCCTTAGGCTATTTAGCACAGCATCAGGATTTAGAGGGTGACAGGACCATTGAAGAAGAATTGCTTTCCGTAAAGAGTGATGTGATCGCAATGGAGCAAAAGATCCGTGCGATGGAAGAACAGATGCATCATGTAGAAGGGGCAGAATTAGAAAAACTTTTAGAGGACTATAACCGTATGCATCATCAGTTTGAATTAGAGGGCGGTTACAGTTACCGGAGTGAGGTTTACGGTGTCTTAAACGGACTCGGTTTTTCACAGGAAGATTATCAGAAGAAGATCAGCCAGCTCTCAGGAGGACAAAAGACCAGAGTTGCGCTTGGAAGATTGCTTGTGACAAAGCCGGACATCATTCTGTTAGATGAGCCGACGAACCATCTGGATATGAACTCCATTACATGGTTAGAAACCTTTTTGATGAACTACAAGGGTGCGGTAGTCATCGTGTCCCATGACCGTTATTTTTTAGACCGTGTCGTGACAAAAGTCATTGAAGTGTCGCTGCATCAGGCGCAGGTCTATGAAGGTAATTATTCCGAATATGCCGTAAAAAAAGAAAAAGTCCGCGAGGCACAGCTAAAAGCCTATTACAATCAGCAGCGGGAGATCAAACATCAGGAAGAAGTCATTACCAAGCTGAAATCCTTTAACCGTGAAAAATCCATAAAGCGGGCAGAGAGCCGTGAAAAGCTGCTGGATAAGATTGACCGTTTAGAAAAACCGGTGGAAGAACATACCGATATCAAGATCACATTAGAGCCGAATATATTAAGCGGTAATGATGTCTTAAGTGTCGAGGGTTTAGCAAAATCTTTTGGCAGCCAGAAACTGTTTGAAAATCTGGATTTTGAGATCAAGCGTGGAGAGCATGTTGCCCTGATCGGAAACAACGGAACCGGAAAAACAACGATCTTAAAGATCTTAAACGGAATGGTCAAAGAGGATGCGGGAGTCATCCGGCTTGGAAGCAATGTCTATATCGGATATTATGACCAGGAGCATCAGGTACTCCATATGGAAAAAACACTGTTTGAAGAGATCAGTGATGCATATCCGGAACTGAACAATACACAGGTGCGAAATACCTTAGCGGCATTTTTGTTTACCAATGATGATGTCTTTAAAAGAATCCGTGATCTGAGTGGTGGAGAGCGTGGACGTGTGTCTTTGGCAAAGCTGATGCTTGGCAAGGCGAATTTTTTAATTCTCGATGAGCCGACGAATCATTTGGATATTTTTTCAAAAGAAATATTGGAATCGGCATTGAACCACTATACGGGAACCGTCTTTTTCGTGTCCCATGACCGTTATTTTATCAATAAGACGGCACACCGGATACTGGATCTGTCTAACGGAGTGCTGACAAATTATCTGGGAAATTATGACTATTATATAGAAAAACGTACAGAGCAGGAAACGGTAACGCCGGCAGATACAGAAACCGTTTCAAAAGAAAAAGCAGAGACAGAAAATAAACAGGACTGGCAGAAACAAAAGCAGGAGCAGGCACGCCGCAGAAAAATTGCCAATGAACTGCAAAAAGTAGAAGCCGAGATTGAAATGTGCGAGCAAAAAATAGCCGAGATCGATGAGCAGTGTCAGGACCCTGCGATTGCAGTAAATTCCGCAAAATTAAATGAACTTGGAAGCGAACGAGCCGTTTTTTCTGAAAAACTCGAAGCTCTGTATGAGCAGTGGGAAGTGCTGTCAGAAGATAGTTAAATTTTTGACACATTGACAGTAAAACTACAAATGCTTATAATGTATGTAGTTGGCTTAGGAGGAATTAAAGTGGAAAAAGAGATTTCACAGGCAGTAATTCGCAGAATGCCCAGATATTATAGATATTTAGGGGAACTTTTAGACGAAGGCGTAGAGCGTATTTCGTCGAATGAACTTAGCAGCAGAATGAATGTCACTGCGTCACAGATACGCCAGGATCTGAATAACTTTGGCGGATTCGGACAGCAGGGATATGGATATAATGTAAAATTTTTGCACGATGAGATCGGTAAGATCTTAGGCTTAAATCAAAGACACAATATTATTGTAGTCGGAGCCGGTAATCTGGGGCAGGCACTTGCGAATTATGTAAAATTTGAGAAACTGGGCTTTGTGATCATTGCCCTGTTTGATGTAAATCCTGCACTGAAAGGAAAGACAGTGCGTGGAATAGAAATTCATATGATTGATGAAATGGAAGACTTCTTAAAGACACACGATGTGGATATTGCGGCATTGACCATGCCAAAACAAAAGGCAGACGCAGTTGCAAAGAAACTGGTGGATTCCGGCGTACATGCGATCTGGAATTTTGCACATGTGGATTTAGAACTGACAGATAAGGACGTGGTAGTAGAGAACGTTCATCTGTCCGACAGTCTGATGCAGTTGTCCTATAACATTGTAAAAAATCAGTCAGCAAAAGAAAAATAGAGTAGGGACGGGGATTTCACATGAAAGAGAAAGAATATTTCAAAGGAGCCTTGATCAATAAGAAAGTACCGATTCTGGTCTTAGACCAGAAGTGGCACCGGCTGTTTGCGATTCATGGAAAATCAGACGAGATTCAGAGTACGGAAGAAGAATTGAATCATCTCATAGCCAGACAAGGGCAGGCAAATCAGGATATCAAAGACTTAAAAAAAGTCAAAGCCAGTCTGATGGAGAGCATTGTTGCACATATGGATGAGAGTGATGAGCAGAGTAACCGACCGTCAAATGATAAGATCATGGATGAGAACACCCGCCTGATCAACGAAGTAAATGAAAAGATAGAAGCATGTGAGGATGAACTGTTAGAACTGCCAAAACAGATCAAAGACGCAAATGAAAGACTCATGTTAGCAAGCATGGAGTTCTGTTATGAGAAACTTCGCACAAATGATGAAGAGATTCAGGAAATCGATGCCTGGATCAAACAGGTGCGGATCGATCTGAAAAAGAATATCATCAAAAAGCAGAACCGTGAGATCAACAGTAAGGAAATCTATTCCTATATGCATGATATCTTTGGTGCGGAGATCATAGATGTCTTTGACCTGAAAGAGGAAGAAGAACAGGAACAGAAAAAAGAAGAAGAATAAAAAAGCGGGCGCTTTACCGGTTCGGTAGAGCGTTGTTTTTGCATTAGGAATCCTACAAAAAGGGAGAAGTGATAAAATGCAGTATTTGCTGAATGCAAGAGAGATGAAGCAAATTGATAAGAATACGATAGAAGTCTTTGGAGTGCCATCCCTTGTTCTGATGGAACGGGCGGCACTGCGTGTTGTGGAAATGATAAAAAAGGAAGCAGCAGATGCGAAGAAAACCCTTGTGGTCTGCGGTACCGGAAATAACGGCGGAGACGGTATGGCAGTGGCACGGATGCTTTATTTAGAAGGCAATGACGTAGAGGTATGGCTGATCGGAAATCCCGAAAAGTGTTCCGAAGAGACGAAAAAGCAGTATGATATCTTAAAAGCATATGGCATTCCGGTCGTGGAACAAAAAGAGGGATTTTGTGAGCAGTTTTATGCGCAGAAGCCGGATGTAGAAGAAAAACAGGCAGAAATACAAACACAGATACAAAGGCAGACACAGATACAGGCACAAACACAGACTGCGTATACTCTGATTATAGATGCCCTGTTTGGGATTGGGCTTTCAAGGAATGTTGAGGGAATCCACCGGGAAGCAATCGAAGAAATGAACCGGTTAGAAGGAACAAAAATAGCGATTGACATCCCATCCGGAATCCATGCGGACAGTGGGGCAGTCATGGGAAACAGCTTTTATGCGGACCACACCGTGACCTTTGCATACAATAAAACAGGATTGTGGCTGTATCCGGGAGCAGACGCGGCGGGGCAGATCCATATTGCAGATATCGGGATCACAAAAGAGAGCTTTTTAGAAAAAGAGCCACAGATGCTGATGCCACAGGCAGAGGATTTAACAAGACTTCCAAAAAGAAAAGCGGATTCGAACAAAGGAACTTACGGAAAAGTGCTTGTCATAGCCGGAAGTGAAGAAATGTCAGGTGCGGCATATTTTTCAGCAAAGGCGGCATATCTAAGCGGCTGCGGACTGGTAAAAGTCTTTACACATGAAAAGAACAGGACGATGCTGACTACAAGGCTGCCGGAGGCAATCCCGGTTACCTATGACGGAAAAAAGAATCTGAAAGAATCCCTGATCGCCGCAGTACAATGGGCAGACGTATTGGTACTTGGGCCGGGGCTTGGACGTTCGGATACGGCAAGACAGATCGTAAAACTTACGATACAGACAGCGGCAGTTCCGATCATTGTGGATGCAGATGCACTGAATCTGTTATCCGAAGAATTAGAAATATTAAAAGGTCCGCATACGGATCTGATCGTAACACCGCATTTAGGCGAGATGTCACGACTGGTAGATATGCCGATAGAGTATATTAAGAAAAATATCTTAATGACGGCACAGGATTTTTCAAGAGAATACAATGTGATCTGCGTTCTGAAAGATGCAAGGACGATCACAAGTATTCCTTATGGAAAAACATATGTAAATACTTCCGGAAATCATGGCATGGCAACCGCAGGAAGCGGAGATGTTTTAACAGGAATCATAGCAGGATTTCTTGCAGGAGGTCTGACACCGGAGGATGCCGCAGTGTTAGGAGTCTATGTGCATGGACTTTCGGGCAATGCAATGGTAGAAAAAACAGGTTATTACAGCCTGATGGCAGAAGATATATTAGATGGAATCAAAGAGGTATTAAAATGAAAACAGAGCAGGATTATCAGCGTGTTTATGCAGGAATTAATCTGGATGCAGTCATGCACAATTTAGAAAAGATGCATACATTAATAAAAGACGATACGAAGATCATCGCAGTCATCAAAACAGACGGATATGGTCACGGTGCCGTTCCGATTGCGAAAAAAATCGAAAGTCTCCCATATCTTTGGGGATTTGCAGTGGCAACACAGCAGGAGGGAACGGTTTTAAGAAGACATGGAATAAAAAAGCCGGTCCTGATCTTAGGCCACAGCTTTGAAGAAGAGTTTGAAAGAATTGTAGAGGACGACTTAGAGCCGGCAATTTTTACTTATGAATCGGCAAAGGTGTTGTCAGAGACTGCAAAACGTTTTAAAAAGACTGCAAAGATACACATTAAGATCGATACGGGAATGAGCCGTATCGGTTATCAGGTCAGCGAGGCAAGTGCGGATGAGATCGCAAAGACGGCAGAACTGAAAAACTTGAAGATCGAAGGCGTATTTACACATTTTGCAAAAGCAGATGAAGCAGATAAGACCCATGTACATGGTCAGATCGCTGCTTATCAGAAAATGCTTACAATGTTAGAAGAGCGTGGCGTTGAAATCCCGTTAAAACACTGTTCCAACAGTGCAGGGATCATTGATCTGCCGGAAGTGAATATGGATGCCGTGCGGGCAGGAATTATTTTATACGGACTGTTACCGTCGGATGAGGTACAAAAAGAACGCATTGATTTAGAGCCGGTGATGACTTTAAAATCAAAAGTCATTCATATCAAGACCTTAGAAAAAGGAAGAACGATCAGTTATGGAGGCACTTATGAGGTAACACATACGGAAAGGATCGCAACGATCCCGGTCGGTTACGGGGATGGTTATCCGAGAAGCCTGTCAAATAAGGGCTGGGTGCTGATACACGGACAAAAAGCACCAATCTGCGGAAGGATCTGCATGGATCAGTTTATGGTAGATGTGACCGATATTCCAAAAGTCAGAGTAGGCGATGAGGTGACACTGATCGGAACAGACGGCAGTGAGACATTGAGTATGAATGAACTCGGAGAACTTTCAGAGCGGTTTAATTATGAGTTTGCCTGTGACCTTGGCAAGCGTATTCCGAGAGTTTTTTACGCAGACGGAAAAATTGTCGACACCAAAGATTATTTTGACGAATAAGATACTCCGTATAAAAATTCGTATACACTCGAAAAATTTGGGAAATACTTACTGTAAATCTAAATTTTGGAGTGAAAGATATGGTAATTCATAGAGGAGATATTTATTATGCAGATTTAAGACCGGTGGTAGGTTCGGAACAGGGCGGAGTACGTCCGGTGCTGATCATTCAGAATGACATAGGAAATAAACATTCACCGACTGTCATCTGTGCCGCGATCACGAGCCAGATGAACAAGGCAAAACTTCCGACGCATGTGGAGTTAGATTCAAGCCGGTATGCACTGGTCAAAGATTCTGTAGTGCTGTTAGAACAGCTTCGTACCATTGATAAAAAAAGACTCAGAGACAAGGTCTGTCATCTGGATCGGGAAATACTGCGAAAAGTAGAACGTGCATTGCTTATCAGTCTGGATCTGAATACATAATCTTGACTAATATGCATAGAAATGATACGATTTTCTCAAAAAGAATGATTCATTACCAAGGAAAAGAAGGAGAATGATATGGACGAGGGTGGGAGTAGGAACCCGTTTTTAAGACTATTTTCAAAGAAAAAAACAGATGATGAACAGATGGAACAAGAGATCATCTCTATGGTAGATGAGGCACACGAACAGGGTGCCCTGCGGGAGAGTGAATCCATGATGATACACAATGTCTTGGCGTTAGATGAAAAAGAAGCAAAGGACATTATGACACATCGGAAGAATATCGTTGCCATTGATGGGAATACACCATTTAGTAAGGCAATGGATTTTATCATAGAAGAGACACATTCGAGGTTTCCGGTTTATGAAGAAGACATTGATAATATTATCGGTGCAATACATATCAGGGAAGTATTGATGTATGCAAAGGATCCATCGGTTCAGAACATGCCGATCAAGGACATCCCAAATCTGATCTTTGAAGTGGATTTTATTCCGGAGACAAAAAATCTTGATGCATTATTCAAAGAGATGCAGATGAAAAAGAGTCATATCGTGATCGTTGTGGATGAGTATGGACAGACTGCGGGTATCGTAGCCTTAGAAGATATTTTAGAGGAGATCGTCGGAAATATCTTAGATGAGCATGACGAGGAAGAACATACCATAGAGCAGCTTACGGAGGATACCTGGATGATGCAGGGAATGACACCGTTAGAAGAAGTGAGCGAGATTTTAGGGATTCCGTTTGATTTAGAAGATTATGAGACCCTGAACGGATATCTGATCTCACTGGTTGGAAAAATACCGTCTAAGAACGAAGAATTTTCTGTGGAAGGCAACGGCTGTCAATTCGATGTCCTCTCCGTAGAAAATAAAATGATAGGGAAAGTGCGTGTGAAAAAGCTGTCCGATCAGGTGGCGGAAGATGCACAGACTTGTCAGAACGAGGAAAAAATGGTAGAATAATTCAAGAAAAACGAACAGAAAAGAGGAACTATATATGTCAGGACATTCCAAGTTTGCCAATATCAAACACAAGAAAGAAAAAAATGATGCGGCAAAAGGAAAAATATTTACAATTATCGGACGTGAGATCGCAGTTGCAGTAAAAGAAGGCGGTGCAGATCCTGCAAACAACAGCAGATTAAGAGATGTGATCGCAAAAGCAAAAGCAAACAACATGCCGAACGATACGATCACAAGAGGAATCAAGAAAGCATCCGGAGATGCAGCTTCCGTCAATTACGAATATGTAGTATATGAAGGATATGGACCAAGCGGAACAGCAATCATCGTAAAGGCACTGACCGACAACAAGAACCGTACAGCGGCAAATGTCAGAAATGCATTTACAAAAGGAAAAGGAAATATCGGTACACAGGGTTGTGTATCTTATATGTTTGATACCAAAGGACAGATCATTGTTGCAAAAGAAGATACAGAGATCGAAGCGGATGATCTGATGATGATGGCATTAGATGCCGGAGCAGAGGATTTTTCGGAAGAAGAAGACAGCTTTGAGATCATTACAGACCCGGACGATTTTTCTAAGGTCAGAGAGGCACTAGAAGCAGAGCAGATTCCAATGGCATCTGCCGAGGTGACCATGATTCCACAGACTTATGTACAGCTTACCGATGAGCAGGACTTATACAATATCAATAAGACACTTGATTTATTAGATGAAGATGAGGATGTTCAGGAAGTATATCATAACTGGGATGAATAATCACAAACACCCCGGCAGTGCCTGCCGGGGTGTTTGCTACAGGAGGAATTGTTCATGGATGGGGGATTAGAACAACCACAGATAGATGAGATCGAATATCTGAAACTGACGGATGAGTTAAAGCGTGAGATGCCGGATTTACTGACAGATATCAAGAATCCGTTGGATGGTTTTAAAAAAGATGAATATGAGCAGGCATTTCTTGCATATATTAAGGAACATGACGATATTTTACGGGAGATAGAAGATGTCTATGTCTGTAGTACAAATGCAAAAGAAGGGATGCAGACACTGGCACAGGAGTTCGTAGAATATGTAAAAACAAGCCTTGAGACAGAGACGAAGAAAAGAAAACGCTCACAGAAGCTGATGGACTACAATATGATCTTAGTCGTCTATCTGTTTCCGGCACTTTTAAAACAGAACCAAAAATCAGGAGAAGCCTTTGCAAAGGCATTATTGCAGGAGTGGAAGCAGGCGTTTCCAAAGACAAATCTGCATTTAGCTTCTTATGAAGAGATCGCAGAAGGATTCCGGCAACGGTTTTGCTATATTACGACAGCAGTCTGTCAAAGTCTTAACAAAGGGGACAACTGTGAGGAACTTGTGCTGTTACGCGGTTACCGTGACGGTTATCTGATGGGACTTCCGGGCGGTCAGAGAGTGATACAGGAGTATTATGACGTTGCACCTACGATCGTTAAGCATATTAACCGCAGGGAAAATGCAGAGGACATTTACCGTGGTATCTATGAGACTTATCTTCGGACATGTATCGGTCTGATCCGCGAGGATAAAAACGAGCAGTGTCGGAAGGTGTATACGGATATGGTATATGAACTAGAGGATAAATATTTTTCATAAAGGAGCTAGATGATGAGTAATAATTATAAGATTGAGACAAAGTGTATCCAGTCCGGCTGGCAGCCGACAAAGGGAGAGCCGAGAGTCTTACCGATCTATCAGAGTACAACTTTTAAATATGATACCAGTGAGCAGATGGGAAGACTGTTTGATTTAGAGGACAGCGGATATTTTTATACAAGACTTCAGAATCCGACCAATGATGCGGTTGCACAGAAGATCACGGAGTTAGAGGGCGGGGTAGCAGGAATGCTGACTTCCTCAGGTCAGGCAGCAAATTATTATGCGGTATTTAATATCTGCGAGGCAGGAGATCACATTGTCAGTGCATCTACTATTTATGGAGGAACTTTTAATCTCTATGGAACAACCATGAAGAAAATGGGCGTAGACTGTACCTTTGTGGACCCGGATGCATCTTATGAAGAATTAGAAAAAGCATTTCAGCCAAATACAAAATGTGTGTTTGCAGAGACCATTTCCAATCCTTCATTAGTCGTACTGGATATAGAAAAATTTGCAAAATTAGCACATGCACACGGTGTACCGCTGATCGTAGACAATACGTTTGCAACACCGATCAACTGTCGTCCGTTTGAGTGGGGAGCAGATATTGTGACACATTCCACGACAAAGTACATGGACGGACATGCCATGTGTGTAGGCGGAGCTATTGTAGACAGCGGAAATTTTGACTGGGAAGCTCATGCAGACAAATTTCCGGGACTGACACAGCCGGATGAATCCTATCACGGTATCATCTATACACAGAAATTTGGAAAAGGTGCATACATAACAAAAGCAACTTCACAGCTCATGAGAGATTTAGGTTCTATCCAGTCACCACAGAATGCATTTCTTTTAAATGTCGGACTTGAAACACTTCATTTAAGAGTACCGAGACATTGTGAAAACGCGCTGAAAGTGGCACAGTATTTAAAGAACCATGAAAAAGTGGCATGGGTACGTTATGCCGGATTAGAAGATGATCCGTATTATGAGCTTGCACAAAAATATCTTCCGAACGGAACCTGTGGAGTCCTTTCCTTTGGATTAAAAGGTGGACGTGATGTTTCCGTTGGATTTATGGATAAATTAAAACTTGCTGCAATTGTGACCCATGTGGCAGATGCAAGAACATGCGTTCTTCATCCGGCAAGTCATACACACAGACAGATGAATGAGCAGGAACTGATCGAGGCAGGAGTACAGCCGGATCTGATCCGTTTTTCTGTTGGAATTGAAAATGCAGAGGATATTATCGCTGATTTAGAGCAGGCGCTTGAAACAGTTTAGAATCATTAACTAATACCAGTATGGAGGGTTTTTATGAAAAGAGTTCTTTTTGCAGCCTCAGAATGTGTTCCGTTTATCAAGACCGGGGGCCTTGCGGATGTATGTGGAGCATTACCAAAGGAATTTGACAAGTCAGAGTGGGATGTGCGTGTCGTCATACCAAACTATAGCTGTATTCCGGAATCTTTCCGAAATGAATTCAGATATGTGACCCATTTTTATATGAGTACAGGCTCCTACATACAGAATAAATATGTCGGTGTTTTGCAGTATGAACTGGATGGGATCAAATATTACTTTATTGACAACCAGGAGTATTTTGACAGTTTTCTTCCATATGGAAATGTACGTTATGATATTGAAAAATTCTGCTTTTTTGATAAAGCAGTGTTATCCATGCTGCCGTTGATCGGCTTTAAACCGGATATCATCCACTGCCATGACTGGCAGACCGGTCTGATCCCGGTCTATCTGAAAAATGAATTTCAGGGGGATATGTTCTTCTGGGGCATTAAATCCATTATGACGATCCACAATCTGAAGTTCCAGGGTGTGTGGGATATTGAAACCATGCAGGGCTTAACAGGACTGAATGATTCTTTCTTTACACCGGATAAGTTAGAGTTTCAGGAAGATGCGAACATGTTAAAAGGTGGTCTGGTGTATGCAGATTACATCACAACGGTTAGTGACACCTATGCACAGGAGATCCAGACAGCATATTATGGAGAAGGGTTAGATGGACTTTTAAGTGCGCGTCATATGGATATGCAGGGCATTGTCAATGGTATTGATTATGAGGCGTATGATCCAAAGACAGATGCAAAGATTCAGACACATTATGACAGTACGGATTTCAGAACAAAAAAATGGAAGAACAAAGTAAAGCTGCAGGAAGATTTAGGTTTAAGCGTAGACAAGAAGAAATACATGATCGGTCTGATCTCAAGGCTGACCGATCAAAAGGGTGTGGATCTGATCGACTATGCGATCGAGCGTATTGTGGATGACTATACACAGTTAGTTGTAATCGGAACCGGAGAAGCAGATTATGAGAATATGTTCCGTCATTTTGCATGGAAATATAGTGACCGGATTTCTGCAAATATCTGTTATTCCGATGATTTAGCACATAAACTGTATGCGTCAGCGGATGCGTTTTTGATGCCTTCCAGATTTGAGCCGTGTGGTCTGACACAGCTGATCTCTTACCGGTATGGTACGGTTCCGATCGTGCGTGAGACCGGAGGATTAAAAGACACGGTTGTTCCATATAATGAATATACGAATCAGGGCGAAGGTTTCTCGTTTGCAAACTACAATGCAGAAGAGATGCTGAACACGATCAATTATTCAAAATATATCTTCTTTGAGAAAAAGAGACAGTGGAACCAGATGGTGGAACGTGGCATGAACCTGGATTATTCCTGGAAAAAATCCACAGAGTGCTATGTGGGACTGTACCGCTATCTGTTAGGGGAAGTATAGACAGGGTGCTGATAAAAAAAGCGATAATCAACTGAATGGTTAACCTGGTGACAAATAAAGGTTGACAAACAACAAGAGAAGCGGTATTCTATTGTTATCTTAAAAATATAAAAGGTTAACAATAGGAGGAGCTGTTCGTTATGGTTGAATCTACAGCAGAAAAAACAGAGAAAAAAGTAAATGTAAAAGATATGACGGTCATTGCGCTGGTTACAGCAGTCATTTGTATCATTGCACCGTTTTCTATCCCAATCGCAATTTCGCCGATCCCGATCACACTGGCACTGTTTGCACTGTTTTTGGCAGGCATCATCTTAGGAAAGTGGAAAGGTGTGGTGTGTACCGTGATCTATCTGCTTTTGGGTATGGTAGGACTTCCGGTATTCAATGGTTTTAGCGGTGGAGTGCAGAAACTGGTGGGACCAACCGGTGGTTATCTGATCGGTTACCTGTTTTTGGTATTTTTCACAGGATTATTTGTTGAAAAATTTCCAAACAAAATTCCAATGTACTTTGTAGGCGGTATTATCGGAATTATCGTATGCTATGCATTTGGAACGGTATGGTTTGTTTTACAGTATAAAGTAGGCTTTCTTGAAGCGCTGACCATGTGTGTATTCCCATATATTCCTATGGATTTAGTGAAGTTAGTAGCGGCAGTCATTATCGGTTCACAGGTGCGAAAGATTCTGATCCGTCAGAATCTGATCTCATAAATATTCTGAAAAAAATTACATAGACTATAAAGATGAAAAGGATAGAGAGTAAGATTCTCTATCCTTTTTTCGTCAGGACCGATTTGATAGAACAAAACGGACTGCAGAAAAGAAAATACAGTGACAAGGAGAAGATTTATGGGAGAAGACAGAAACAGCAGTGACGATGGACAGCGACTTTTAGATAAAAATGACAAACAGCACAAGATACACTTACTCTCTGTGATCGGAGAAGTAGAAGGGCATGAGACACTTTCCGCCAATACCAAGACAACGAAATATGAACACGTTCTGCCAAAGTTAGCAGAGATTGAAGATTCGAAAGAAGTGGACGGGCTGTTGCTTCTGTTAAATACGGTCGGTGGAGATGTGGAATCTGGACTTGCAATCGCAGAAATGGTTGCGTCACTGAGCATTCCGACGGTTTCTCTGGTATTAGGAGGAAGCCATTCGATCGGAGTACCGTTAGCGGTATCCGCAGACTATTCCTTTATCGTGCCGAGTGGAACGATGGTCATCCATCCGGTCAGATTGAGCGGAACGGTCATTGGAGCACCACAGACCTACGACTATTTTAAACAGATGCAGGACCGTATTATCGGATTCATCTGTGAGCATTGTTTTGCAAAGCCGGATCAGATGGAACGTCTGATGATGAATACGTTTATGCTGTCAAAAGATTTAGGAACGATCTTAGTAGGAAAAGAAGCCGTGGAAGAAGGCATCATCAATGAAGTGGGCGGCATGAAAGAGGCACTTGCCAAGCTTCATCAGATGATTGATGCGGGCATAAAATAAGAAATTAAGACTGAAAATCTTAGGAAAGTTTTAATGACAAGCATGCTCAAATGTGATATTATAACCGTGTATGGTTAGAATTTGTCAGTGTAAAGCATACTTTACGCTTTTTGGCATATAAACTAGAAGAGAAAATCAGGAGGGTACTATGTCATTATTACAAGCAATCATCATGGGAATTATACAGGGAGTCACAGAGTTTCTTCCGGTAAGCAGCAGCGGTCATCTTGCAATTTTTAAGATTTTATTTCATATGGAGACCGACACAGGACTGTTATTCGATGTTATCCTGCATTTAGGAACGCTGATCGCGATCTTTGCAGTATATTATAAGGATATTTTACGGATGATCGTGGAAGGTGTCTGTATTATCAGGGATGTATGCATCAATATTGCCCGCTTTTTCCGTAACAAATTCATGCATGAAGAGAATGAATATCTGAAAATCGTAAAAAACGGTTATCGTAAATTTGTAATGTTAGTCATTGTATCTACGATTCCGACCGGAGTGATCGGTTATGCGGCATCTGACCTTGTAACAATGGCATCCCAGATCCTTTTAGTTCCGGGCATCTGCCTGATCGTGACAAGTGTTCTGCTCTTTATTGCAGACAGGATACAGACCGGTCATAAGGGGCCAAAGAACATCAGCTATACCAATGGATTTATCATTGGAATCTGTCAGGGAATTGCAACTCTGCCGGGACTTTCACGTTCCGGAACCACGATCGCGTCCTGCCTGATCAGCGGATTTGACCGTAAGTTTGCAGTGAAGTATTCTTTTATCATGTCAATCCCGGCAGTACTTGGTGCGGCAATTTTAGAGTTGAAGGATTTTTCACCGGCTTCTGTCAGTGGAACCGAGGTTGCGTATTATCTGGTAGGTATGGCAGTTGCGGCAGTAGTCGGCTATATCTGCATTAAGACGATGTTAGTGATCGTCAGAAACAAAAAATTTACCATCTTTTCGATCTATTGTCTTCTGATGGGGGCATTTTCGATCGGAGCATATTTTTATATGGCATAAGGGCTGGAGGAAATCATGGCATCAGCTTCAAAAAGAAAGAAATCAAAGAAAAAAAATACAATGGAAAGTGCAGCGTTCCAGAGAGATGAGATCATTCTCTGGGTCGTGTTAGCATTTTCCATTATTCTGTGTCTGAGCAATTTCGGCATAGGCGGAAGCGTTGGAAACAAACTGAGTTCCGTATTTTTCGGGCTGTTTGGTCTGGTATCTTATATCTTTCCGATCGGTCTGGTACTGTTGACCGCATTCGGACTATCGAATAAAGGAAATAAGGTCGCGTGGCTCAAGGTGGGGGCATCCATCCTCTTTTTGATGTTATTGTGCCTGTTTATGGAGCTGACGATCAGTGGAAGTGCCAAAGACACGGCAGCAGCGGCATTTACATATGGAAAAGAGCATAAGAGCGGCGGTGGATTTTTCGGCGGTCTGTTCACGGGAATCCTTTTGCCGGCATTTGGGTTGATCGGTTCCTATGTCATAGATATTATCGGACTGATCATTACCTTAGTGATCATTACGGAACGCTCGGCATTCCGTGGTATGCAAAAAGGCAGTCAGAAGGTTTATCATGTGGCTAAGGAAGAAAATACCAGACGGCGGGAACAGAGAGAGGAGAGGCAGCAGAAGCGTCGTGATCGTGTGGTAGAAGGTGTGGCAATGGATACTTCGGTAAAACCGGTCAAAAAACCGGCTGCTTTAGATAAGAAGACTTCCTTAAAGAAAAATAAGGCAGTAAGACAACCGGATTTATCCGATGCAATGAATGAGATCAATATTGACGATATCTTAGAGACACCACCGGTCAGCGAAGAATCCCATGTGGTACTGACACCGGATGGAAGTGCATATGCACAGCCGCAGGAGATCGCACCGGAGCCTGCAGTAAGCAGACTGCAGAGAAATCAGGCAGAAGCTGTCGCACCACAACCGGCAGTGGACGAGCCTGTGGCAGAACGGACGGAAAAGAGGACGGTCAGACCACGTCAGTCCGAAACAGAGATCGAACAGGGAATTTCCGGTATTGCGGAGGAAATCCGGCAAAATGACCATAAAGACAGTCACTATGTATTTCCTCCGGTCAGCTTGTTACAAAAGGGATCTTCAAAGACAATGGGGGATACTAAAGCGCATTTACAGGAGACCGCCAATAAATTACAGCAGACATTGAAGAATTTTGGCGTAAACGTTACAATCACGAATGTAAGTTGTGGACCGAGTGTGACGCGTTATGAATTACAGCCGGAAATGGGTGTGAAGGTCAGCAAGATCGTGAACCTTGCGGATGATATTAAATTAAACCTTGCAGCATCCGATATCCGTATCGAGGCACCGATTCCCGGAAAAGCGGCGGTTGGTATCGAAGTACCGAACAAAGAGAATGTAACCGTAGCATTTCGTGAGTTGATCGAATCGGAAGAATTTAAAAAACATCCTTCCGATATCGCATTTGCCGCAGGAAAAGATATTGCAGGCAAGGTGATCGTAGCAGATATTGCAAAGATGCCACATCTTCTGATCGCGGGAGCAACCGGATCCGGAAAGTCTGTATGTATCAATACGATCATTATGAGTATTCTCTATAAGGCAGATCCTGAGGATGTCAAACTGATCATGATCGACCCGAAGGTAGTTGAACTCAGTGTATATAATGGAATCCCACATCTGTTCATTCCGGTTGTGACAGACCCGAAGAAAGCATCAGGAGCACTGCACTGGGCAGTATCGGAAATGACCGACCGTTATCAGAAATTTGCTGAATACGGAGTGCGTGATCTAAAAGGATATAATAAAAAAGTCGAGGGCATCAAAGACATTGAAGATGAGAATAAGCCAAAGAAAATGCCACAGATCGTCATTATCGTGGACGAGCTTGCCGATCTGATGATGGTAGCACCGGGAGAAGTTGAGGATGCTATCTGCCGCCTGGCACAGCTTGCAAGAGCGGCGGGAATCCATCTGATCATTGCAACACAAAGGCCATCCGTAAATGTTATCACCGGTCTGATCAAAGCCAATATGCCTTCGCGTGTGGCATTTGCCGTTACCTCCGGTGTGGATTCGAGAACCATTTTAGATATGAATGGTGCGGAAAAACTGTTAGGAAAAGGAGATATGCTCTTTTATCCGCAGGGCTACAGTAAACCACTCCGTGTCCAGGGAGCATTTGTATCGGATAAAGAAGTACAGTCAGTTGTTGACTTTTTAACAGAAAAAAATGGAAATGCATCGTATGATCCGGGAATTGAAGATCAGATCCACGCGGCAGCCGCTTCGACGGGAGCAGCTGCGGGAATGTCAGATGCAAATGAGAAAGATGCCTATTTTGCCGATGCGGCAAGATTGTTAATGGATAAAGACAAGGGTTCTATCGGAATGCTGCAGCGCTATTTTAAAATCGGGTTTAACCGGGCAGCAAGGATCATGGATCAGTTAGAAGAAGCTGGTGTGGTAGGTCCGGAAGAGGGAACAAAGCCAAGAAAAGTCTTAATGAGTCCGGAACAATTTGAGCAGTATCAGGAGGAGTATCTCTAGGATAAGGGAAACACGTTTACAAAAACATTTTACATATATGATGGAGGAATAAGATGAAAAGTGATATTCAGATTGCACAGGAAGCTGTTATGGAGCCAATTACGGAGGTGGCAAAAAGACTTGATATCAGAGAGGATGAATTAGAATTATACGGAAAATACAAAGCAAAATTTTCCGATGAGTTATTAGAACGGTTAAAAGACGAACCGGATGGAAAGCTGGTACTTGTTACCGCGATCAATCCGACTCCGGCAGGCGAGGGAAAGACGACAACCAGTGTCGGCTTAGGACAGGCATTTGGAAAACTTGGAAAAAAAGCAGTCATTGCGTTAAGAGAACCATCTTTAGGACCGTGCTTTGGTATCAAAGGCGGTGCGGCAGGCGGCGGATATGCCCAGGTAGTACCAATGGAAGATCTGAATTTACATTTTACCGGAGATTTCCATGCGATCACTTCCGCAAATAATCTGTTAGCAGCACTTTTAGATAATCATATCCAGCAGGGAAATGAGCTTGGTATTGATCCAAGACAGATCATCTGGAAAAGATGTCTGGATATGAATGACAGAGTCCTTCGAAATGTGGTAGTGGGACTCGGAAGCAAGATGGATGGAATGGTAAGAGAGGATCACTTTGTCATTACCGTTGCTTCTGAAATTATGGCAGTTCTTTGTTTAGCAGATGATATGGAGGACTTAAAACGCCGTCTTGGAAATATCATCGTAGCTTACAATTTTAAAGGAAAACCGGTTACTGCAGATGATCTGCATGCAACAGGTTCTATGGCGGCACTGTTAAAAGACGCATTAAAACCAAACCTGATCCAGACCTTAGAGCATACACCGGCGATCGTACATGGCGGACCGTTTGCAAATATTGCACATGGCTGTAACAGTGTGCGTGCAACAAAGGCTGCTTTAAAATTAGCAGATATTGTTGTGACAGAGGCTGGATTTGGTGCAGATTTAGGTGCAGAGAAATTTTTAGATATCAAGTGTCGGAAAGCAGGTTTAAAACCGGACGCAGTCGTTCTTGTGGCAACCGTCCGTGCTTTAAAATACAACGGAGGCGTACCAAAAGAAAATCTCTCTGATGAAAATTTAGAGGCATTGAAAAAAGGTATCGTAAACCTTGAAAAACATATCGAGAACTTACAGAAATATCATGTTCCGGTAGTCGTAACACTGAATTCCTTTGTTTCAGATACAGAGGCAGAAGTTGCATATATCGAGAACTTCTGTAAGGAGCGTGGCTGTGAATTTGCACTTTCTGAGGTTTGGGAAAAAGGCGGCGAAGGTGGAATCGCTCTTGCAAACAAAGTGTTAGAGACCTTAGAGAAAAAAGAAAGCCACTTTGCACCGATCTATGAGGACAGCCTTTCCTTAGAAGAAAAAATTGAAACGATCGCAAAAGAAATTTACGGAGCAGATGGCGTCACCTATTCACCGGCAGCAAAGAAAGAGTTAAAACGCATTACGGATATGGGCATGGGACATTTTCCGGTCTGTATGGCAAAGACACAGTATTCCCTTTCTGATGACCCGAAAAAATTAGGTCGTCCGAGTGGATTTACTGTGAATGTGCGTGAGGTTTATGTATCCGCAGGTGCGGAATTTGTTGTTGCAGTCAATGGTTCGATCATGACCATGCCGGGCCTTCCGAAAAAACCGGCAGCTTTTGGCATTGATGTAGATGCAAATGGAACGATTACAGGATTATTCTAAGGAGGAGTCATGGCAAAACGAATTGATGGAAAAGTAATCTCAAAACAGATCAAAGATGAATTAAAAGAAGAAGTTGCACAATTAAAGGCAAAAGGGATCGAGGGAAGCCTTGCCGTGATCCAGGTAGGAAATGATCCGGCATCCTCTGTGTATGTCAATAATAAGAAAAAAGCCTGCGAGTATATTGGAATCGGCTCTATTTCTTACGAATTACCGGAAGAGACAACGGAAGCAGAGCTTTTAGATATCATTGAAGACCTGAACAAAAGAGAGGATGTCTGTGGGATTTTAGTACAGCTTCCGGTACCAAAACACATCGATGAGGATAAGATCATTCAGGCAATTTCACCAAAGAAAGATGTGGATGGTTTTCATCCGCAGAGTGTAGGTGCAATGACTATCGGAGAACCGGGCTTTTTATCCTGTACACCGGCAGGAATTATCCAGTTGTTAAAACGTTCGAATATTGAAATAGAAGGAAAACATTGTGTAGTGATCGGCAGAAGCAACATCGTAGGAAAACCGATGGCGTTACTGATGCTTCGCGAAAATGCAACCGTTACCATTGCACATTCTAAGACAAAAAATTTAAAAGAGTTATGTAAACAGGCAGATATTCTGATCGTAGCGATCGGAAAACCAAAATTCATTGATGAATCCTATGTAAAAGAAGGGGCAGTTGTCATTGATGTCGGAATTCACCGCAATGAAGAAAACAAACTCTGCGGAGATGTGGATTTTGAAAAAGTAGAACCTCATACATCAGCGATCACACCGGTGCCGGGTGGTGTCGGACCAATGACGATCGCAATGCTCATGAACAATTGTGTGGAATCAATGAGAGGACAAAAATAATCTATGAAATGTGCAAATTGTGGTGCAGAGATCAGGGTTGGATGTGTCTATTGTCCGGTCTGTGGAAAAGAGGCACAGATTGTATCCGATTATAATATTTTAGAGGATGATTATCTCGATTCCCTGCTTCAGGAAGGAGAGAAGCCTTCGGTTCCTTCAAAAAGCAAGCAGAAGGAAAAAGCAGCAAAGCCCAAACAGGAAAAGCCGACAGGAAAAAAATCGAAAAAAAGCCTGTATATCGTCATTTTCATTCTTTTGTTTGTGGCAGCGTTCGCACTGATCGGCGGGATTTTGTTTGCAAAAAGCCTTTCTTATGAAGGAAGGATGGAAAAGGCGGAGGATACCTATGAGAAAAAGGCATACGAAAAAGCAATTTCCTATGCGAAGCAGGCATTAGAGAAGAAAAAAGAGGATGCTTTGGCATATGCAGTCATTGGAAAATCCTATTATCAGAAAAAAGAAGACGAGGCAGCAAAGGCATATTTAGAAAAAGCAGTTGAGAAGCAGCAAAAAGACAAAGAGGTCTATCGTTTCTTGATTGATCTGTATGACAAAGATTCTGACTATGAAGCCATCAGTGATTTATACGATGAAATTAAGGATTCATCCATTCAAAAATTGTTTCGGGATTATATTGTAGAGGCACCGGTGGTAGAACCGGAAGCAGGCAGTTATGGAGAGTATCCGACGATTACGATAAACAGTGAGGATGGAGCGGATATCCTTTATACGTTAGATGGAAGCAGCCCGAAGGAAGACGGAATGTTTTATCAGGAGCCATTTCCGATTGAAAAAGAGGGAAAATACACACTGCGGGCAGTCTGTGTTGATGCAAGAGGAATCTACAGCAAAGAAGTCAAAGTGAAGTATGAGATTGATTTAGATGTACCGGATCTGCCGACGGCGTCTCCTGCAAGTGGAGCGTATACACAGCCGATAAAGATCACAATAGATGTTCCGGTCGGCTGCAGGGCATATTATGCATGGAATGCCAATCCGGGAGAACAATCCACACAATATACAGAACCGTTTGATATGATCGAGGGCAACAATGTCCTTTCGATTATCCTGATAAATGAAAGCGGACAGACGAGTGGAGTACAAAAATACAACTATGTCTATATGCCTTAAGATGAAAAAAAGCCATGACCAACGATTAGAGATAATCTGAAAGTCATGGCTTTCTTATGTATGTAATTAGTCTTTTACAAATTCGATCACACCTTCACCGAGCTTTGCAATTCTTGCTAAGGAATAGACATCAATGCCCTGTTCCGTTAACTTTTCATATCCCGGCTGGAAAGATTTTTCAATTAAAATACCAACGCCTGCAATGGTTGCATGTGCCTTACGGATCAGACGGATCGCACCGGTAGCCGCTTCGCCGTTTGCTAAAAAGTCATCGATGATCAATACATGGTCATTTTCTGAAATAAAATTCTTAGAAAGAGTCAGTTCGTAACTGGTTCCTTTTGTATAGGAAGTTACAACAGTCTGGTAAAGATCCTGATTTAAGATTTTAGAAGGCTGCTTTTTTAAGATCAGCATCGGTACATTCAGGGCAAGAGCCGTCATCAGTGCCGGAGCAATGCCGGAACTTTCGATGGTTGCAACCTTTGTGATACCCTGTCCCTTAAAATGCTCGGCAAATTCATCACCGATATTTTTCATCAGTTCCGGGTCAACCTGATGGTTTACAAAGCTGTCTACTTTCAAAATATCCTCATTCACGGCAATGCCGCGCTCTAAGATCATATCTTCTAATATTTTCATACGTCACACCTCGTCTATTTTTCTATAGTATATCACTTTTTATGACAGGAAAAAACCTTTTCCTGAAAAAAAGAGAGGTTAACACAAAAAGAATCCTATGGTATACTCAAAACATGAAGATTACAATTGTATGCGTTGGAAAAATAAAAGAAAAATTTTACCGTGATGCGGTAGAGGAATACAAAAAAAGACTGGGCCGCTACTGTAAAATGCAGATTGTGGAAGTGGCAGATGAAAAGACACCGGACAAGGCATCAGAAGCCTTAGAAAACCAGATCAAAGAAAAAGAAGGAAACCGGATTCTTTCCCATATTTCGGATAGTGACTATGTGATAGCCTTAGCGATCAACGGTAAGGAGCGGGATTCCGTAGAACTTGCAGAGCATATCCGCTCATTGGGGCTGCATGGAAAGAGCAGTCTTACCTTTGTCATCGGAGGTTCGCTTGGTCTGTCAGAAGAAGTCTTAAAGCGAGCAGATGAAAAACTGAGTTTTTCTAAAATGACCTTTCCGCATCAGCTGATGCGGGTGATCTTAGCGGAGCAGATATACCGGAGTTATCGGATCATTCATGGGGAACCGTATCATAAATAGAGATATATGTTAAGAAACATGAGGAGAAGATCACAATGACCACAGAAGATATCCGGGCAGAACTACAACAGAATATCGATGAAAAATACAGAACCTTTCATGCATCGTTAGTTCCCGGAATCGGCACGTTTTTAGGTGTGCGAGTTCCAAAGATGCGAGAAATTGCAAAAAAAGCGGCAAAAGAAGATTATCAGACCTTTTTTGCAGAGGCAGATGTTAGTGTTTACGAGGAATTGATGATACGGGGAATGATCCCGGGGTATGCAAAACTCACGATCAAACAGCGAAAGCAGGAGTTAGAGCGTTTTGTACCATATATTAATAATTGGGCAGTCTGCGACTGTTGCTGTGCAACGTACAAATTTATGAAAAAAGATCAGGACGAATGGCTTGCGTTTTTAAAAAAGTATTTATTGAGTGAGAAAGAGTATGAACTACGCTTTGCAATCGTCTGTCTGCTGGATTTTTTTATCAATGATACCTATATTGATGAGGTGCTAGAACTGTTAGCGGATATTCAACATGATGCTTATTATGTAAAAATGGCGGATGCCTGGGCGTTGTCCATTTGTTATATTAAGTTTCCACAAAAAACAGAACCGATATTAGAACGTGAGACCTTAGATGGCGAAATCCGCAAAAAGGCGGTGCAGAAGATTCGTGAATCCCTGCGGGCATCAAAAGAAGAAAAAGAGCGGTTGAAGAAAAAATTTTACTGATGTATGATAATATCAAATATACATGGAGAGGAGAGCAACGATGTATCAGTTTACAGAGGATTGCCGGATTGGAATACCGGAGATTGACGAGGAACACAAAAAACTTTTTCAGATGGTGAATGAAGCGTTTGCCCTGTTAGCAGAGCCATCTGCAACAGTTGTTGGAGTGAAAAATTTAGTATTGGCACTTAAAAAGTATGCGGCTACACATTTTATCCATGAAGAGGCATATATGGATGAGATCAAAGACCCGGAACTGCCAAGACAGAAAAAAGAGCATGAGCAGTTTAAAGAAAAGGTCAACGAAGTGGATTTAGAGGCATTAAATGACGAGAATGGCAACGAAGTTTTAACGGAGTTGTTGGAGTTTCTTTCACGCTGGCTGTATCATCACATTTTAGGCAGTGATACCATGATCGGAAAGATGCCGGCATTAGACGAGGAAGAAGATCCGTTTGCCTTTACGGAAAAATATAAACTCGGTGTAGAATTGATCGACAGTGAACACCAGAGACTGTTTGAGATCATCCGCGAGACAAATGAGCTGACCAATGATGTGCTTTTTAACGATAAATATGATGACATAAAGAAGATCATTTCTGAATTAAAGGACTATACCATCAAACATTTTGGAGATGAAGAAGAATATATGGAAAAAATCGGATATTCCGGTTTAGAAGCACAGAAGGTTGCACATCAGGCATTTGTAGACAGACTGAATGAAGTGAATTTAGAAGCAGTAGACGGTGACCAGGAAGGTTATCTGCATGAATTGATCGAATTCCTGTTAGGCTGGCTGGCAAATCATATTTTAAAAATGGATAAAAAGATTCCGATGGAAGGATAAAAAAATGGAAGGATAAAAACTGGAAAGCCTGCCAGTTATCGCCTATATCTTTTGCGTAGTACATATGATAAGATTCTGCTTGTAACAAAAATGTAACAACTATTACATAAATTTGTAATAAATAAGCAGGAGGTTTTTCAAATGAAAAAAGTAACCGTATGTGCAATGATAGCAGCGATGACAGTAACCGGTGCAGCAGCACTTCCGGTACAGGCAGCAACAAATGCCAGAAACAGTGCAAATTGCAACGGAAAAGGATACTATGTTTTTACCGGAGGAAAAGTCAGTGATCTTGAGAATATCAAGAGCAGATTAGATGAGCTTTGCGGACAGTTAAACGGTAATACCACAACGATCACGTTCCCGGGATGTAACTTGCCGGAGAATAAGCCGGAGACAACTCCACCGAGTGAAGATACAAATACACCGGAAAGTAAACCGGAGACAACTCCACCGAGCGAAGATACGAGCACACCGGAAAGCAAGCCGGAAACAAGCACACCGGAGAATAAGCCGGAAGCGGACAAAGAACTGACATTTGCCGAGCAGGTTGTAGAACTGGTGAATCAGGAGCGGACAAAGGCAGGTTTAAATGCTGTTACGTTAGATCAGAACATTGCATCCGCAGCACTTGTCCGGGCGAAAGAGATTGAAACATCTTTTTCCCATACCCGACCGAATGGAAGTAAATTCAGCACCGCTCTTACAGAGCAGGGTGTTACCTTCAAAGGTGCAGGAGAGAATATCGCATGGGGACAGAAATCTCCGGAAGCGGTTATGCAGGCATGGATGAACAGCGAAGGTCATAGAGCCAATATCCTGAATAAGAATTTTACAAAAATCGGTGTGGGATATTATCAGAATGCTGCCGGACGTAACTTCTGGACACAGTTATTTACCTACTAATTTCCTTAGAAAAATTTAGAGTTAGAGATTTAGAATGTAAAAAGGCTGTTATCTTACAAAAAATGTAAGGTAACAGCCTTTTTGCTAGAATATAGTATATGAGAATCAGTCTAATAACCAGTCCATCACATTGACGACCTGGATACCATCGTAGTTTCCGGAAGAAAAATGGTCTAAAGTCAGGATGATTTTCGGATAATTGTCCCGGATATTTGTAAAAGGACGCATTTCACGCTGGAAAGTCTCTTCGGAAGTCATATCTGCAGTGACCTGAAAATAGGTGATTTCTCCCTGCTTTTGGGCGACAAAGTCGATCTCTGTACTTTCATATTTTCCAATATTGACGCGGTATCTGCGTCGGAGCAACTCTAAATATACAATATTTTCAAGAGTAAAACCTAAGTCATAGTGTCTGCGTGGCAAAATATAATTTCGTAATCCGGTGTCAACGATGTACCATTTTTTATTCGATTTCAGAATTTGCTTACCGACTAAGTCAAAACGTTCTACCGGATAGAAAATAAAGGCTTCTGCTAATGCATCCATATAGTCATCAACAGTGTTAGCGGAGATTTTTCTTCCGTTGGAACTTAAATAATCTGTGACACTTTTGACAGACACAAGACTGCCGACGACGCTGGATAAATATTTAGCAATCGTTTTTAAAAGCGAGATATCATTAATTTTCCGCTTGGAGGAATTGCCCTTTGACCGGCTTTGACGTTCTTCAATATCTCTGACAATGACGGTATTATAGATTCCTTCTAAATACATATCTGCTTTTTCATCTGTTTTATCCATTGCAGCTACATAGGGAAGTCCTCCATAGCGCATATAGTCAGAAAAAGCATGTTCAGAAGTATCGTTTGTAAGCTGGGCATATTCCTTAAAGGACAGCGGGAGCATGGAAAGTTCCACATAACGTCCGGTCAATAAAGTGGCAAGGTCACTGGAAAGCATATAGGCATTAGAACTGGTAAGATAAATATCCGTGTGTTCTTTAATATGCAGACTGTCCACGACTTTTTCAAAGCTGTCTACTTTCTGGATCTCATCTAAAAAGATATAAGTCATTTTGTCTTTACAAAGTCTTTTTTGAATATAATCATATAAGGTTTTATAATCTAACAATTCTTCATATTGTAAATCTTCAAAATTAACAGAAATAATCTGGGAGTCGTCAATCCCCTGTTCTTTTAAATGCTCCTGATACTGTAAGAGCAATGTGGATTTACCACAACGCCGGATGCCGGTAATCACCTTGATTACTTTTTCATCTTTCCAATCCAGTAATTTTTGAAGATATTCCATACGCGTTACCATCTCGATCACCTCTCTCTTATAATTCCCATTTTGATAGATTTTATGAAAATTGTCAAGAAAAATTCCCATTTCGGAATTTTTGCAAACAAACAACATAAAAAATTCCCATTTCGGAATTTGTATAATAAAAAACGAGAAAAATTCCTATTTCGGAATTTTTCAGAACACAAATATGCCTGTATACACAAACCACATAGATTTTGACACATACGAAAGAAGCGGATATAATAGAGCATAAGTTTGTATCAGCGGAGGATAACAGAGCATGGAACAGCAGACACACAAGCGGCGCGTCCGCTATAAAGGTACACATCCAAGAACATATCAGGAGAAATACAAAGAGTTAAATCCTGAAAAATATAAAGACACTATAGAGCATGTCATACAAAAAGGGAATACTCCTGCGGGAATGCATATCTCCATTTGTGTAAAGGAAATTTTGGATTTTTTACAGATCCGGCCGGGACAGACCGGATTGGATGCAACGCTCGGCTATGGAGGACATTCCACAGAGATGTTAAAATGTTTAGAGGGCAGGGGACATTTGTATGCTTTAGATGTTGATCCGATTGAAATCGAAAAGACGAAAAGGCGGTTAGCAGAGCGTGGATTTGCAGAAGATATATTAAGCATTAAGCAGATGAATTTTGCAAATGTAAAAGAACTGCTCCCGGAGTCAGGAAAGTTTGATTTTGTGTTAGCGGATTTAGGAGTCTCTTCAATGCAGATCGATAACCCGGAGCGGGGATTTTCCTATAAATTTGACGGACCACTGGATCTGCGCCTTGATCCGCAAAAAGGAGTTCCGGCAAGTGAGCGCCTGCGTGAGATGAGCAGAGATGAGATCGCAGGCATGCTGATAGAAAATGCGGATGAGCCTTATGCAGAGGAGATTGCAAAAGCAATTTCCATACAGCAGAAAAAGAAGCCGATCAGGACAACGACGGATTTACGGGAAGTCATAGAAAAAGCACTGTCTTTTCTGCCAAAAGCAGAGCAGAAAGAAGCAGTGAAGAAGTCATCCCAGCGGTCTTTTCAGGCACTTCGGATTGATGTGAACAGTGAATATGAAGTGTTAGAGAGCTTTTTAGAAAGCCTGCCGGATATTTTAGCACCGGGTGGCAGAGTGGCAATTCTGACATTTCATTCGGGAGAAGATCGTCTGGTAAAAAAATCATTCCAGCGTTTTTATAAAGAAGGAATCTATGAAGATATCGCAAAGAATGTGATCCGCCCAAGTGCCGAAGAATGTAACCGAAACAGCAGGGCACATTCCACAAAAATGCGCTGGGCAATCAGAAAATAGAGAAAACATAAGGAGGAAATTCCAATGAGAATGTACGATCTGATTCTCAAAAAAAAGCAGGGAAAAGAATTAAATACAGAAGAAATTAACTGGATGATAAAAGAGTTTACCGAGGGCAGGATCCCGGATTATCAGATGTCGGCAATGACCATGGCAATCTGTTTTCAGGGCATGGACAAAAGGGAAACTTTTGATCTGACCATGGCAATGCGTGACAGCGGAGATGTACTGGACTTAAGCCGTATTGATGGGATCAAGGTCGACAAGCACAGCACCGGTGGCGTTGGAGATAAAGTATCGTTAGTGCTGACACCGATCGTTGCATCCCTTGGCGTTCCGGTAGCAAAGATGAGCGGAAGAGGGTTAGGACATACCGGAGGAACGATCGACAAACTGGAATCGTTTTCGGGATTTTCCACGGAAATATCGGAGGAAAAATTCATTGACAGCGTCAATACCATAGGAATCGCAATTGCCGGACAGACAGCAAACCTTGCACCGGCAGATAAGAAGCTTTATGCACTTCGGGATGTTACGGCAACCGTAGATCAGATGTCTTTGATCGCAAGCAGCATTATGAGTAAAAAATTAGCATCCGGGGCAGATGCCATTGTGTTAGATGTCAAAACCGGAAATGGTGCATTTATGCAAAAAGAAGAGGATGCGATCGCACTTGCAAAAGCCATGGTAGATATTGGCAGCCGGGCAGGAAAGCAGACCGTAGCCGTTATTACGGATATGGATGAGCCGCTTGGAAATGCGGTGGGAAATGCCTTAGAGATCAAAGAAGTGATCGATGCATTGCACGGTGACGGGCCGGAAGATCTGATGGAAGTCGTTTATGCATTGGGCACACAGATGTTATTGCTTGCAAAACGGGCAGAGGATGAAGAGATTGCAAGAAATCTGATCACAGAGTCCATACAGGAGAGAAAAGCCCTGAAAAAATTTGCAGAATTTATTGAAAACCAGGGCGGAAACCGTGAAGAAATCCTGCATCCGGATATGCTGCCAAAGGCACGTTATGTCATTCCGGTCTTAGCAGAAGAGGAAGGCTGTATTGAGCGGATCTTAGCACAGGATATCGGGATTGCCTGCATGACCTTAGGTGGTGGCAGGGAAAATAAAGAAAGTACGATCGACCACGGTGTCGGGATCATTTTAACGAAAAAGATATCGGATACAGTAAAAAAAGGAGAGACCTTAGCACTGATCCATGCAAATTCCAAAGAAAAAGCGGTGCTTGCATCCAATCTGGTAAAAAATGCATACCAGATCGCAAAAGAACCGGCGAAAAAAGCTCCGATGGTGAAGTGTATTATCCGCGAATAAACAACTTGTTTTTTCCATATAGTAGACTATGAAACATAACAAGTTAAAGTCCGTCAAACAGAATATGGTAGAAACATTAGAACTCCCAAAGGATCTGATGTATGGAGATTCCATCGTGACGATTACCGGCAGGAGAGAAGTTCTGATAGAAAATTATAAAGGTATCTTAGAATATACCGGGGAATATATCAAAATCCAGACGAAAAACGCAAAACTGACCGTCTATGGAAAAAAGCTGAGCATTGAATATTATACAAATGAAGATATGAAAGTTGTCGGATTTGTAAAATCAATAGAATATGAGGCTTAGAGAATGACTGCATTATTACGATATCTATCCGGTTATGTCTGTGTGGAACTGACCGGTTATGCAACCGAGCGTTTTTTAAATCTGTGCACAAACCATGATATCAATCTCTGGAACATGGATCATAAAGAAGATACTTATACCTTTTGTATGAGTTTAGAAGATTTTTGGAAGATCCGTCCGATGGTAAGGAAAACAAGGACAAAGATACGGGTTACAAAGAGATGCGGATTGCCATTTTTTTTGTACCGCTACCGGAAAAGAAAGATGTTTTTATTAGGACTTCTGCTCTGTGTCGGCATTGTCTATGCTTTTTCATGTTATGTCTGGAATATTGAGATCTGTGGCAACTCCACCCTGTCAGATGATACGGTTTACCGCTATTTAGAATCGGAGAAAATCCGTGTCGGTACGGCAAAAGGAAAGGTAGATTGCGAAAAATTAGAGGCAAAGATCAGGCAGCATTTTTCAAATGTCATCTGGACATCGGTGCGTTTAGAAGGAACAAAGCTGACGGTGGATGTAAAAGAAAATCTGATCACACAGGAACCACAGGAAAAGCAGGAGACCGAAACGGAAGAAGCGCAGGATTTAGTAGCAGACAAAGATGCCGTAATCCTAAGTATTGTCACAAGAAACGGTACACCGAAAGTCAAAGCCGGTGATAAGGTAAAAAAAGGAAAAAAACTGGTGCTTGGAAGAATTGATATCTATAATGATGCAAAAGAGATTGCCGGCTATCAGTATTGTAAGGCAGATGCAGACATTGTTGCACAAACGTCCTATCCCTATCGTTATGAAGTTCCAACGCTGGTACAAAAAAAGGCATATACCGGAAAAGAGAAAAAACGCTATTCTTTCTGGTACCGCAATAAATACATAGGTCTTTATCAAAACGGGATTTCCTATCGGTTTTATGACAAAGAGAGTGAAAAAGAGCAACTCTGTGTGATGGAGAATTTTTATCTGCCATTTTATATCCAGACCGATATTTACCGGGAATACCCTGTCTCTTATACACATCTCCGAGCCCACGAGACAGGCAGAAATCTCG
>ENA-OZFX01000159-OZFX01000159.1-human-gut-metagenome-genome-assembly--contig:-NODE-159-length-38780-cov-11.887230_pt1 | contig 38780 bp, 39 predicted proteins | sample MGYA00244651_ERZ653648 | MGnify/ENA primary metagenome ERZ653648 (study PRJEB26926, sample SAMN06164910) | human gut metagenome | biome: ENVO:00009003; feature: ENVO:2100002; material: ENVO:00002003...
CTGGAGGCTGTTTTTATAAGTGCTGTTCCATTGTCCAATCCACATGATCGTCCTCGGCATGACCGAGGGCGGTTTTCTTTTGCTTGAGCTTCTTCCGGCGCTTGCTGTCAATGTGTAGCGACGTGGTTGTTCCGTCGCGCGTCGGTGCATCATCCGTCATCTGCTCCACAGCGCGGCCAAGGCGCACAGCGCCGCGCAGCAGATCACCGCCATAATTGAGATCCATGCGCACGCCCGGATTTTCTTTTTCGTCTCCCGCACTGTCTCCGAAAGCTGTTTCCTCGTATCGTCCAGAATCGTAGTCAGGGCGTTCTTCGTAGTCTCGGTCAGCGCCTTGCAGCCGGAAGAATACTTCTCGTTCAGGCTCCCAGCCTGTCTCGAAAATTCCTCTGCACTCATCTGCATCTCGGTCAAGGTCTCCTGTGCGTCCTCTCTCGTTAGGAGCGTTTTCAGGTTTGCATCCAACTGCATCTGCTGCCGGAACAGCCTGTCCTGCATTTCGAGCAGCGCACTCCAGTTCCGCTCCGTGACCATCACGCTGGGTTCCAGCCGTTGTGCCTCGTCCATCAGCTTTTTGTGCTGCGTCAACATTTCTTGTGTTGTCATTCTCCGTTCTGTATCCAAATTCCGCCTCCATATTTTCTTTCAGGTATTTTTCTATGTGCAACTTGTTATCACGGCACTTGCGCCCATCCGGCGTGACGTAGGTGATGTTCTTGCGGCTGTCCGTCCAAGTGGCGTCGTAGCCCTCAGAGCGGAGCAGTACCAGAAATTCCTCACGGTTTCCTGCGCAGCGCATACACTCGTCGATCACGCGCATCAGCTCGAACTTCCAGCTCTCACCTTTAGATGCCGGATAATACTCTGCGTTGGACATCCCGCCGGACTGCCGTTGCTCATCCTTCTGGAATTTCGGAAGTCCGAGTTCCCCGCAGATTTGGTCATTGCAGACACGCAGCGCCTGAATCTGCTCGTCTGCCATGTGAATCTTTTTGCCGGTTTCAAAATTGACGCTGTTGATGATGCAGTGCGAGTGGATGTGTTCGCGGTCGGTGTGAGTACAGACGAGGATTTCGCAGCCCTCGAAATATCCGGCAAGCTGCCGTGCTGCTTCGTGGACTGCGCGCGGGTCAACGTCCGCGCCTTTCGGAAAGCTCTGCACCATGTGGTAGAACTGGACACCGCCGTCTTTGTGGTGCAGCAGCTTCGTACTCAGAAATTCGTCGAACGCCGTTTCCGGTTGGCAGCCGATCCCGCTGACGAGCTGCTGACCGTCCCAAAGTGTCTTGCCGAGTTGGGAAACATAGCGCATGACACTTTTCATGCAGCCGCGCGTCTGCGTACCCTTTTTATAGTTCACGAAATGGACGATTGCGATTTTGCCACACCTCCCTCCTGCAACTCCCGCAGGGCAGTGTTGATCCTGGCGAACTCCTGTGCTGCTGTGTCCAGATTGGCGAACTGTACCTTGCCCATGTTCGCCAGCACAGCCAGCTGGTTGAGGTTATTGCCGATGGCTTTTTGCTGCCGCAGGACTTCCCTGAGTCCGTCAAGAATCACGATGCGTTTTCCGAGACAACACGCGGTCACATAGTCGCTCTGGCTCATGTGCGCCTGCGCTGCTTTTCGGCGGATTGTCTCTAAATCCTGTTCCGAGATCCGAATGCTGAATTGCTTGCCTTTTTTCATGTTTCCTCCGTTTTCATTGAAGTGGGTATGGGCTTCTGCCCGATTTGAGGCATTTGGCAGGGAGCCGGTGGACCGGCGACTAGCCAAATGCGATGCTGGCTCCTCCCGAACGGGAGGATTTTTCCCGCCGCGGCGGGGCTTCTCTGCGTTTTGAACCCGCGTTTTTCGGCGTTGCCCGCACGTCGGCGCAACGTTGGCTTTTCCCGTTGCGCCGCACACACACTCGCTGTCGGGGCAGAAAGCCGCACACAGCGGCGACACGCGGCTCACGGTGCGGTGCAGGCGCTCGGCACACCCGCAGGGTCGATCGTGCCGATTGTTTTCACGGGCAGAAAATCGGCACTTTCGGCACGTTTGAGGGAAATCCACCGTTTGCCGTTGCTGCGGTAGGTATCCGCCAGAATTTCGTTTTCTCTTAGAACCGCAACGCTTTCCCGTACCAGCCGGGTGATCTTTTTCGGCGTGATTCCCAGCTTGCTATCAGGGTCGATCTTTGCGGACAGTGCCGATGGTGAACCGAGGTATGCAGAATCGGCACGGAGCAATTCAGAGAGAAGTTTTGTGAGTTGAAGCGTTGAAATCTTAGAAGTCGCGCTGCAAGTTTTACTGTCCTCAAGCAGCTTCCAGATGTGATCTTCCTCACCAAATTCGAGTTTTAATGTGCGATCTGCGATGTCCCGACCCGTGCAATGCAGGGACGCAATGTTGGCAAGGCGTGAACTTTTTTGCAGAACGAAGGTTGAATCAGCCGCACCGCTTAAGCCTGTCGAGCCGGAGATCATGTTCATCGGATCGTCATCGTGGAGCTTCCGCAGATGATGAATCAATAGGATTGCAATGTGCTGATTGTCTGCAAGTTTTTTCAGAAGCCCGATGTCCTGATAGTCATTTGCGTACAAATTGCTGTCGCTGCCAGTGCTGCGGACACGCTGTAATGTATCGATCACAACAAGCTTTGTGGTCGGATGCTCCGCTAGAAATTGCTCAATCTGCTGTTCCAACCCGCGCTTGAGCGTGTCGGCCATGATCGCAAAGTGCAGCGTTGGCGGCGCATCTTCCGTCAGATCAAAGAGTCGCGTCTGGATACGCTGGAACGAATCTTCGAGACTGAGATACAACACTTCTCCTTGCGTCGTTGCGAAATTCCAGAGAGGCAGCCCCTGCGAAACGCATAAGCAGAGCCACAAAGCCAGCCACGACTTGCCGATTTTCGGCGCACCCGCGAGGATATGCAAGCCTTCCGGAATGAGTTCATCCACCAGAAAATGCGTCGGTTCGTATGTCCTGTTTTGCAAGTCTTCCGCTGTGATGGTGTGTAGTTTATTCATACTGTCACCTCCTTCGATATTGTTGCTGCAATTTTTATTTTCGATTTCCTGCACCGATATCGTAACATAAGGATTGACTTTTGGAAATAGGTAATGTATCATTTCGATAGATACACTATATCGACGCAAATACATTCTCGAATGAGGAAACAGCTTATGGGCGTTTTAGGAAAAGACATATTTGATTTCCATCGACCGCAGACAAACACCAAGGTCGAATTTGGTGCATCGGCCTATTGGGTGGAGGACAGGCCGGAGCCGCAGCCGTATGGAGCGGTGCTGACCGAAATACTGAATCTCGACGTTGCGCCGTTTCAGGAATTGCTGGATCAGCTGAACACAGCCGTTCAAGAAAAAAGTGGTGATGTTCTGCGCGCGTACATGAACATGAAGAAGGGGCTTGCTTCTCTGCCGCTCTACCGGTTGTATCTGGAGGACTTTCGCGTCTTCGGCGATATGCCGGTCGAGGCGTTTGTGGTCGGAGAAGCACAGGATGCCTTTGCAGAGTTCGTGATGCAGGAAGATCATGATCTGCCCACATTCATGCAGCAGCAGATCAATGACATTCGTTTGATTCAGGAACGGTATGCGTGGTTTCTCGACGGCGTTTTTTCAGACGCGATATTTGAAAAGAAAAAGGGCCAGAGGAAAATTCCTCTGGCACCGATGATCTGTTCGCGCGGATATGAAGCTTTTATCAGCGGCGTCAGTCTCGGTGAAAACCCTGAGACTGACGCGCCGCCGGTGAAGACGCAGTACCGCATCCGCGGCGAGAGGGAAAAAGCCGAGATCGTCGAGAAGATGTACTTTGACCGGCTGCTGGATTTTGTTTATGTGGAGTTCATGAAGGGGCTGCAGAAGGGATTTGTGCCGAAGCGCTGCGCCAACTGCGGACGCTGGTTTTTGCAAAAGCCGGGGGCGACCTATGCTTATTGCACCGGGCCTGCACCGGGACAGGACGGCAAGACCTGCCGTGAGATCGGCGCGAGCAGCAGCTTCCGCAGCAAGGTAGAGAACAACGATGTCTGGAAGGTTCACCAGCGGGCGTACAAAAAATATTTCGCCCGTATCAGAAGCGGACTGATGACCAAGAGCGAGTTTGAAGTATGGTCCCGTCAGGCAGCAGACCTGCGGGACGCCGCGCTGGAACGATATGCGCGGGCGGAGAATGAGGAAGAACGTCAGCGCATCGCGCAGGAGGTCGCCGAGACACTGAATGCGGAGTGAGAGAAAAAGAAGCCCATCCCCGCACCGGCAAACCGGTTAAGGGATGGGCTTTGCTGCGTGATTTTTAGTGCTGCCATGATCTGCTCTTCAGCAGCATTGGTTTGAATTCAGTTTATGCTGCATTTACAAAGAACGAGGTGTCAACTAAACCGTCGGCTCAGTCGTCCTGATCGTCATCGCGCTCATCATCGCTGTCGTCATCCTGATCGTCATCGAAATCATCGTCATGGTCATCGTCCATGTCATCAATGTCATCTGCATCGTCGTCATGCTGATCATCGACATCATCGTCGCTCACCATAGCAGGAACGGCAGACTCTCTGTCACCGTCGTCATCATCTCTATCGTCGAGATCATCATGGTCGTCCCGGTCATCGTTGTCATCGTCCTGATCGTCACGGTCATTCCGGTCATCATCTTCAAGGTCGTCGCGGTCATCATCGGGCAGGTCGAACTCGTTCTTATCGTCCCAATCGTCGCGGTTATCCCAGTCGTCATTTCCGTCGATGTCCGCCTCCAGCACCTTGCCGGTGCGGGCATCCACCTCGTACTCATATTCCACGCCGCCCGCGGTGAACTCAAACTCATACACACCGTCGTCCAGCTCATACTCGTGGTCGCGGAAGGAGGCGCTCTCCAAACCCAGCTGCGCCAGAACCAGCTCCTTTGCCTTGTTCTGACCGATGTGTCCGGCATCGTCCAGATCGCCCTCACTGACGGTCATGGCCTTCGCGCCGATGCCGCATTCCTGCACCGTCTCACGGATGCCGTCGGCTACATCCTGCAAAAACTCGTCGCTCACATAGACAGAGCCTTCCTCCAGCTTCAAAACGATGTTCTTGGTGTGTCCGTCCACCGTTTTCTCAAAATAGCCGTCGGCATAGATCTCACGGACCAGCTCGTTCACCACCGTGCGGCAGTCCTTGCCCTGATAGTTCTTCACATCCTTGACAACGGTCTTCCCGTCCTTGTTCAGCCCTTCGATTTCCAGCACCAGACCGCTCTTGTCATATTCTACCTCGATCTCGGGGTTGACGCTCAACAGCACGGTGCCGACGGCCTTGCTTTCCGTCGAAGACTGTTCGGCGGGTTGTGCGCCGCAGCCTACCAGCAGGGACAGCGCCAGTGCGGCGGAGGCGGTCAGGGTGAGGGACTTTTTCCATTTCATCTTCTTCATAGTGGATTCTCCAATCGTCATTTATTGTCGGCTTTCGTTTGCCTGATGGATATAGATTACGCAGCGGCATTTTGAAAACCGGGGTCGGGCTGAAAAATCCTTCGATATTTTTTATACTGATATTCAATTAAAAACTTTCATTCATGGAATGGAAGTTTTTAATATGAAGATCATTATGAGACGAGCTTCCGTGATTTTATCAAAAACACGGAATCGGTTACGCCAAAGGCGGAACCTTTCTGATGAAATAATTTAATCAGAAAATAGTATTAGTCGTCGTTTTCATTGTCATCATCGGAATCGCCGTCATCTGCATCATCATCCGGCAGCTCAGGATTGTCGTTATCGTCGCTGTCCTGTGTGCCATCATCGTCAGAATCATCGCTTTCGGAAACAGGCGGCGCGTTATCCTGCTCGTCCTCTGTGTCTCCCGAGGCACTGACGACCGTGTCAAGATCATCTCCCCCATCGTCATCCTCGCTGTCGTCATCCTGATCGTCATCTTCGTGAGAGCCGTTTTCCTGCGTATCATCGTCAGAGTCATTCTCGTCGATATCTTCGTCTGGCCGGGGGGGCGTAATAATGATCCCTTCTGAGGACTCCTGTCCGGCAGGTGGCTGCCTGCCATCGACCGTCACCGTGACGCGCTGCTCAAAGTGAACCTCCAGTTCCAGAAGCAGCAGCTCCTCCGCCGCGGTTTTCCAGTCGCCCTTTTCTGAATCCACCGTCAGCGTGATCTGCCCGCCGGCAGAAAGATAACCCAACTCCATGGCGCGATCTGCCAGCTCATCGGAAACAGTCTTCATTTCTTGGCCGTAAGCGCGGTAGCCGTCGATCAGGGCTGTGCCATCCTCGTTCAGCCCCTCCAGCGCCACGACCCGGTCAAAGCGGTTGACGCTCATCTGCACATCGGGGTTGATCTGCATCCGAACCGTTCCGATGGGCGACTGCCAGGTCCAGCTTCCCAGCAAGAGCAGGCACAGGCAGGCTACCATCGTGCCCCAGCGGGCAAGACGCTTGTGGAGCGTCGTCTTTGCCGGCCGCTCCGGCAGCAGCACCACATCCTCCAGCGGCTGCCCCACGGTATAGCCCAAATTGGGAACCTTCAGAATGCGGCCATCCTGATCCATGACCACCGCATAGCTCAAGCCGCATTCCATCACCAGATATTCCATTCACTTCACCTCTTTCACGGGACGCGCCATCTGCCGCAGATGGCCGCGGATGATCTCGAAGCCGTTGGTAAACGCCAGCAGCAGCGCCACCAGATGTTTCCGGTGCCGCTCCATCGTCTTGCGTTCCACGCCGCTTTCGGCGGACAGGGCGGCGATGGGGAGCTTTCCGGTCGTGGTGAGCTGCTCCAGATAGACGGGGTGCTCCCGCGCGCAGGACAGCACGCGGTGGCAGGCCGCCAGCGTCCGCTCCTGCTTTGGGCAGTTTTCGGCAATATCGGTCAGCTTCAGGCCGTATTGCTTTAATTCACGTGCGAACTCCACGATCTCTTCCTGCGTCGCTCCAAGGCTTTGTCTCTGCGCAAGCTCATCGTGCCCGCTGTCGATGGTTTCCAGCAGTGTCCGCCCTTCCGCATCACCGTCTACCGTCTGATCCAGCGAGATTTGCCCGGCGTGGCGCTGCTCCATTCGCTGATAGTCGATCAGGCGGTTGCGGATGGCAGCGGCCGCCAGCTTCAGGAAGGTGCCTCTGCCGCTTTGATACGCCATCGCCGCCTCGTGGAAGGCGAACATGGCAATGCCGAACTCATCGTCCTTCCCCTCAACGGGGATACGCTTCAAAAACTTTGCCGTTTCCGCCTTGATGAACGGCAGATACTGCCGGACAAGCGCATCGGCGGCCTGCGCGTCCTTCTGCGCCGCAGCCACGCTGCGCACGATCTCATGCTCCATGCTGTTATACACTCCTGTCCATCCATAGAATACGGATGAAATCTGCCCTTTCCGGGGTCGCCCGAGATAAAGGGCTGAAAAACTATAAAAAACCATTATAATAGTAGCTGCAAATCGTAAAATCTGAAATCACATACAGGAAAAATATATGTAAAATCCTCAGAAGAGAACGGTGTAAGAAGCAAACAGATCGGCTAATACCGCCAGCGCCAAGATTTTTGGAAATGCCGGTTTTTTGCTATACACGGTGAACGGCTGGCAGCTCGTCTACCGCTTCCGCGACGGTGTGACCAGCGGCGTACTGAACATACAGCATAACTGAAATCAAGTTCCATAAAACGAATAAGAGGTCAAAATCGAGAGGCAAACGATGATGCGCTTGCCTCTCGGTCTTGATACTCGCCTACCACATGAAGGCTGTTTTTCTTTGCAAATCAATGCAGGATCGTGCGCTGAGACGAGATTTGTCAAGGGTATTCTCTTCTCAAAAACACAATTCCAAAATCATTATATAAATGAGTTGGGCCTTCACTTTCGCGACTGGCTCTTTTTTCATAGCTTCCTTTTTCCGCGTGTCAGGAGCCAGCCGCTTGTGATGGCGGTCAGCGGCGCGACGGTGACGAGCCCGAACGAGCCGACGATGGTATGGACGATCTCGGCGGCGACGTATTTGTAGTTCAGCATCAGCTCCACCGGCGTGCCCTGTGCCATAAAGACCATGAGGAGCGCAATATAGCTACCGGAATACGCCAGCAGCAGCGTCGTGGTCGTCGAGCCGCAGGCTGCGCGGCCGACTGCAAAGCCGGAGGCGATGGCTTCTTTTGCGCGGATGCCCGGTTTTTTCTGCACGACCTCATAGACCGCCGAGCAGATGTCCACAGACAGATCCATGACTGCGCCGGACGAACCGAGGAAGATCGACGCAATGAAGATCTTCGTCAGATCGAGGTGCTGATACCCGGCATAGAGCAGGCTCTCGCTCGATTCCATGACCGCGCCGTGGATCTGAAACAGGTTCGTGAACACCGCGCCCAACACAGCCGTCACCAGAATCCCGAGTGCCGCGCCCGACACAGCCGCCAAAAACCGCCGATCCCAGCCATAGATCAGCATCAAAATCAGCGCTGTCAGCACCATGACAAGCCCCAGTGAAACACAGATGGGGTTATATCCGTTCAGCAGGCTCGGCACCAGCACCTTCCACATGAGAAGGATGGTGTCGATAAAGGACAGGATGGCGCGCAGTCCCGTTCCTCTTGCAAAGATCAGAAGGAGCAGCAGGAAAAGCCCCGCCAGAACAGCTTCTTTTCCGAGCCGGAAATGGTCGGTCATGTAGACGGTCGTGATCGCATCCCCGCTATGGCTCACCACGACAAAGGCTTTTTCTCCGGCGGAAAACAGCTTGTCCTGCGCGAGCGAGCCGCTCAGACGGTTGACCGCATCGGCTTCCGTCCCGGCAAACTGCCCGCCGAGGATGCGCACGCGGCAGCGCTGATCGCCGGTGCGGACAAGGCCGGTGTCGTAGATATCACTCTCGTCGGTGGATAAGACCAGCGCGGGGACGCGGTCGGCGTTCTGGTAGGAAAGCGCGCCCTCATAACCCGTGGGCAGGAAGATCAGAACCAGCATCAGAGCGAGTGACACGAGAACCGGAAAAAACGTTTTTGATTGTATCAGTTTTTGAAATCCATTCATTCTATTTTACCCATGCAGAAAGCAGGAGGCGCCTGCCCCCTGCCTTGCTTGTTTCGTCTTACTGCACGCCCACCAGAGAAGCCATCTTCTGGTAGATCTCGGTGTTGTCGTAGTAGCCGGTGAATGCGTCCGCGCCATTGCCGTCGGCAAAGACCGCGACCGGCAGCCCCGTGTGGGAGTAGCTGGTGAAGTCCACACCGGATTTGTTGTTCAGGATATGCGTAACAGTCACGGAGAAGGGGTTGTAGGTGCCGTAGAGCACATACTGCTCCTGCGTGTAATCGTCGGAGGACGTGTCGGACATTGCAAGATCATAGGCAGCGCGCAGCCTTTGTACCTCATAATCCGTCAGCACCAGACGGTCTGTTTCCTCGCCGGAGAGCTTGAGACCGAAGAGCTTTTCCACATCCTTCATTGCATCTTCAAAGCTCGTACCGTTTTCCTTGTAGGCGGCGACATACTGCTCGTCGAACTGGGCATAGGAGATCGTCTGATTGGCAAGGCTGTCGAGGTAAGTATCATAGTCCGTACCGGCAAAGCCGATCGTGAGACCGCCGGTTTCATGGTCACCTGTTACAACAATGAGCGTTTCGTCCGCGTGCTCCTTGGCAAAGTCGATGGCGACCTGCACCGCATCGGCCAGCGCCAGCGTATCGGTCACAGTTGCGCCAGCGTCGTTGGCGTGGCAGGCCCAGTCGATCTTGCCACCCTCGCACATCATGAAGAAGCCGGTGTCGTTGTCAAGGACCTCAATACCCTTTTCGACATAGTCGGCCAGCGCCCATTCGCCGTCCTGCCGGTCCATTTCGTAGTCCATGGCATCGGAGTCCGCCAGATGCTCGTCGATCAGGATTACCTTTTCGTCCGCAGCGGTGACGGCCTCGGCGTCGGCTTGCGTGTAGGTGACCTTGTAGCCTGCGTCCGCTGCAAGATCATAGAGACTGGTCTTGTCCTTGTCGGGGCCGGTGACCTTTTTCAGGCCGCCGCCGGCAAAGTATTCAAAGCCGGACGCTACAAGCTCTTCGCCGATCTCATAGTAATTGTTGCGGCTGGCCTGATGGGCGTAGAACGCGGCAGGGGTCGCATGGTTGAGGTTGACGGAGCTGATGATGCCGACCTTCCAGCCCTTCTGGCTGTGGAGCTTTTCCGCGATCGTCTCATAAGGTGTGGAGCCGGTGATGTCCACGTTGATCATGCCGGAGTAGGTCTTGTAGCCGGTGGCGATGGAGGTTGCCGTGGAGGCCGAGTCCGGCGCAAAGCTGCACGAATCGTAGGTCACGGCAGAACCGGCAACGTCAAAATTCATAAAGTTCAGCGCCTCGGGGCCATCGAGCACCGCGCCCGCGCGGTCGTCGTAGCTGTTGCTGGGAAGCGCCTGCGTATAGTCGCTGTCTGCCAGTGCGCCGAGGTAGTCGGACGCAGCCTGGAACTGCGGGTAGCTCATGCCGTCGCCGATGAACAAGAATACGTACTTGGGAGCCTTCGCGGATTCCACCTGCTGTGCGGCGGGCTGCGTTTCGGGCGCGGTAGCTTCCTGCTTCGGCGTTTCCGCGGCAGCCTGTGTCTGCGTCTGGGCGGGCTGCGCCGCCGGCTGCTCCGTCGTAGCCGGAGCGGCGGAACAGGCCGCCATGCTCAGCGCCAGCGCAGCGCTCAAAATTCCACTGATGATCTTTTTTGCGTTCATTGGAGTCTCCTCTCTGTATTACGCGCTTTGAAATGACTTACTTACGGGGCTGATTTTAGACGGCGTATGTAAAAATCGCAGCCCGCGTTTTGAAAAATTTAAGAAAAATAATTCCCGCAAAGATTAAATCTCACCGCACAGCAGAAAATAGGTCAAAAACGGCTTCTGTCCGAAATGTTCATTTTGTAGAAAATGATGCAAGACGAATTTGGCAGGCAGGACTAGACTGCTGTCGGTGGGCTTGATGCTCGGCATTTTCATGCTGGCGGCAGGCATCACGGAGATCGTGGTGTTTGCCGGGATGAGCGGTGTGCTGATCGGCTCCGGCTGGCTGCCGCGCGACGGCGTACTGACCGTCATCATGTCGCTGTTCCTGCTGTTTAACCAGTGGTTCACGCTGCTGTCGCTGCCGTTTATCTTTACGGTCTGGCTGATGTTCTCCGACCTCTCCCGGTTCGTCAGCGCGTTTGATCTGCACGCTCCCGGCGTGGCTGCTTAGGCTGGAGGATGTGCCGAAGCAATAAACAAAATAAACGCACCGCCTTCTTTGAACCGAACGGTTGGCTCGAAGAAGACGGTGTTTTTTTATTGTTTCAAGAGCTTCTTTCCGGCGGCCCAGATGCCTACCAGAATTTCTGCGACGGACAGACCCATGAGGATCCCGGAGAGGAAGTCCTGCACATCGGTTCCACCGGTGGTTCTGGACAAGGCGCTGCTGGCGATGCCGAGGACAATGAGGACAAAGCCGCAGAGGACGCCCTTCTGCCGTTCCAGCTCCTGCGTGCGGCGCAGCAGGTCGAGAATTTGTTCATCGTCGTAGACGCGCACACTGTCCTCCGCCGCATCCTCGCCGTCCATCAGCTCCGGAAGCGACACATGAATTACGTCGCAGAGTTTCTGGATGATGCTGTAATCCGGCATACACTTTCCGTTCTCCCATTTTGAGATCGTCTTGTTGGACACGCCGAGCTGCTGCGCCAGCTGCTCCTGTGTCAGATTCTGCTCCTTGCGCTTACGCGCGATATAGCCGCCGATGGCTGTCTGGTTCATTTGGAACGCCTCCTGTGGTGAAGATGCTCTGAGCATACGGCAAAGCCGGGAGAAAAAATATCCCCCGGCGGTAGAATTTGCGTGGAATGCGGTCTAATGCAGCGCTTTTGTGGGGCAGACCTTTGTGCACTCGTAGCAGAGGATGCACTCCGTTCCGTTTTTCCGTTTACGAGATTCTTTGTTGACCTCCACGTTCATGGGGCAGACGCGCAGGCACTTGCCGCAGTGAACGCACTTATCCTCATCACAGTGGACGCGCAGAAGCGAAAAAAAGCTCATCGGCTTGAGGAACACCGTGATGGGACACAGGTATTTGCAGAACGCCCGGTTATCCTTGAACGCAAATGCCAGAGCAATACCTGCGATGTAATAAAGCGTGTTCCCGGCAAGGAACAGCCAGAACATGATCTGCTCCAGATTTGCGACTTTCATCAGGAACAAGCCGGACACCAATGCCAACGACAGTGCGAACATCACATAGCGAAAAACGCCCAGCTTTTCCTTTCGCGGCTTCTGCGGCTGCTTGTAGGGCAGAAAATCCAGCACCATCGCCGTCCAGCAGGCGTAGCCGCACCAGCCGCGCCCGAACAGCAGCGGGCCGAATATCTTTGCTACGGCATAGTGGATGGTCGCCGCTTCAAAAACGCCGAGAAACAGATAGTACCAGAACCCTTCAAGCTGCATATTCTCGCGGGAGATCACGCCGAGATACAGCAGCATATAGCTGCCCACCGCCAGCTGCACGAAGTGACGGGCATATCGCTTCCCGGCGGTGAAGAGCACCGTCCCCGCTGCGAGGCAGCCGCCTATGTAGCTGAAATTCAGCAGGTAGAACAGGTTGTCCTTCGTGAGCCACAGCGTGACCGCCACCGCTTCAAAGAGCAGGAACAGCAGCAGCGACGGCGCATATTTGCGAAGGCACTTATTGCCTTTCGTCATCGTTCTCTTGCTCATCTGCTTTCTTGTTTTTCTTCAGCGCGCCGATCGCCGGATCAATGCAAAGCCCCGCAGCAACGCCCAGCATCATGCCAAGACCGATGTTATCCGTCACGATCCCAAAGAGGACGCCAAGGCTCAGCCCGATGGCAAGACCGCTGCCGCGGTCGCCGGCCTGCACCGATTCTTTTTGCGAGGAATTGCTCTGAATGTTTTTGCCTTTTTTCATAGGGTCCTCCTTTTGAATGTTCTCCCTTTGACAAGCTATTGCTCCAACACCGCTGCAAGCTCTGCCATCATGGCAAGCTCTGCGCGGTCACCCCAGTAGCCGACGTGCCAGACAAGGCCGTCGATGAGGATCTCGCCCGTGCCGCCGCAGGTGAAATCCACACGGTCGTCGCCGTGATCCAGATAAATGTGAAGCCAGAAACCTGCGTGATTGCCACCCGTATTGTTTGCGCCTGCCAGCGTCCGGAAAGAACGGTGATAAGTATAATGGGAGAGAATGTCCATGATCTGCTTGAGCTCCGGGGAATCCGTCGAATAAATCTCCTTTGTGATTGTGTACGAGTAGTCCTCGGCGGTATCGCTGCGAAGAATTGTAACGGAATCGCATTCCGGCTGCAGATCGGCAAAGCTGTGCGGCCAGAGCATATAGCAGACCGATAACAGCACCGCAAGCAGCACCAGTAAAAATGCTAAGCGGCGGAATACTTGTTTCATGCGTGAGGCACCCCCTTCATCAGTTCTTTCAGACGCTGGAGAAACCTTGGCGCTTCCCTGACCGGCTGCGCAGGCTCGTGCGGCGATTGCTGCATGAAATAATCCTGCGAATCGAACGGCACGGCGCTGTGCTTGCGGCAATAGCTGCCGTCCGGCAACAGGAGACCGGCCTTCGCCGTATCGCGGAGCTGCGAATCCAGAATCCATTTGAGCTGTTTGCGCAAAAGCATATCGTGAACCGGGCAGGCGATCTCCACGCGGCGGTTGAGGTTGCGCGTCATAAGATCGGCGGAGGAAATATAGAACTCTGTGTCATCGCCACGGCCAAACTGATAAATACGGCCATGCTCCAGAAAGCGGCCGACAACACTGGTGACATGGATGTTTTCCGTCTCACCGGCCACACCCGGCAGGATGCAGCAGATGCCGCGGATGATGAGCTGCACCTCCACGCCCGCACGGGAAGCCGCCGCCAGCTTGTCGATGACTTCGCGCTCGGTGACGGAATTGGCCTTGATGCAGACATAGCCGCTCTGTCCCAGCGCAATTTGCCGGTCGATATTTTGAAGCAGCATTTCTTTGATGCCAAAGGGCGAAACGCAGAGCTGCTGATATGTGCCGTCCAGCTTGTTGACAAGCATATTGCGGAAAAACGCAGCCGCATCTTCACCGATCGTCTGGTCGGCGGTCATGAGGCAGAGGTCGGTATACATGGCGTTGGTCTTTTCATTATAGTTGCCCGTGCCGATCTGCGTGAGGTAGCTGGTTTTATTGCGGCTGCGAAGCGTGATCAGGCAAATTTTACTGTGGCACTTGAAGCCCTCTGCGCCGTAGATCACCTGGCATCCGGACTCCTCCAGCATCTTTGACCACACAAGGTTGTTTTCCTCATCGAAGCGGGCGCGAAGCTCCATGAGAACCAATACTTCCTTGCCGTTTTCCGCCGCACGGCAGAGTGTCTGCGCAATTTTGGACGAGGATGCCAGCCGGTAGATGGCAATCTTGATGGACAGCACATGCGGATCATCTGCCGCTTCGTTTAAAAGGCGCAGAAACGGCTCAACGGAATCGTAGGGATAAAACAGCAGGCGGTCTTTTTGCTGAATCTGCGGAAGCATAGGCTGATCATGCTGCAAGTCCTCCGCCCAGCGCGGACGGTAGGAAGGATACAGAAGTCGGGAGGATCTTTCCTTCGGCAGTTCGCCAATCAGGCGGAACACATAGCGCATATTGAGGGGACACTCGTCCACAAATACCTGATGCGTCTGCACACGAACGAGCATGGATAGAATTTTCTGAAATTCCTCCGAGACCGTTCTGCTCAGCTCCAGCCGCACGACGGCGAGATGATCGCGCTGCTTGAGCAGCTTCTTCATCTGACGGCGAAAATCTTCCTCGTTGTCCTCAAACTTTTCATCGTCGAAGCTGATGTCTGCGTTGCGTGTCACAGCCAGAATACAGCTTTCCTTCACCGTGTAAGCATCAAACAGCGTCGGCAGCCAGCGCAGGAGGATATTCTCCGTACGCACAAAGCGCTTCCCATCCGCAAGCAGCAAATACGGCGGCGCACTGTCCGGTACCGGCACAATGCCGACGGCCTTGTGTCCTTTTTTGCTTTCCAGCAGCGCGGCGGCATACAGCCGCTTGTTGACCAGATGCGGCACCGGGTGGTTCGGCGCGATCACAATAGGAGACAAGACCGGCAGCAGCTCTGTTTTGAAAAAGCGGTTGACCCGCTTCAAATCGTCGGTACCCAGCGCCTCGGATAAAACATCTTGCACGCCGCTGCGCGCAAGATCATCTATGACGGCGGCATAGATCTGCTGCTTCATGGCAAGAAGACCCGGAATGACGCGGTAAATATGGTGCAGCTGCTCCGCCGGTGTCCAGCCGGTTTTGTTGTCGGTGTTATCCGGCGTCATGTGAGCAAGATCGAAGAGACTACCAACGCGCACCATGAAAAACTCGTCGAGATTGCTCGAGAAAATCGAAACAAATTTCAGCCGCTCCAAAGCGGGAACGCCCGGGTCTGCCGCTTCTTCCAGCACACGCCGGTCAAAACGCAGCCAGCTCAGTTCGCGGTTCTGGGTATATCTGTATGGTTCTTCAAAATTCTTTGGCATAGATACCCTTCCCGGACGCCGTATTTGCCGACGACCAATTGTTCTGCATGGAATAGATGAAACACATGCTGCAAGATGAGCAGTCCCGGCACAAGTGTATGGATGCGCTCGGCTTCCAGCCGTAAAATGAGGTCGCTGGCTTCCTTTTTGCCGCTGCAAAGGAACGCGCAAAGACTGTCGAGCTGCTCGGCGGTCATGCTGCGGCAATCGTCCGAGATTCCGCAATAATGCCGTGCCAATTTGAGCGCGGCGCGTGCCGTACCGCCGACGCCGACGAGCAGCGCCCGCGGGGCAAGCGCGCCGTCACTGACGTCGATGGCTTTAGAAATTTCCTGCCGCAGGCGCTTCAAAGAGCCGTCTCCCGGCAGGATCTTCTTGACACAGCGGCGGTACAGGCTCAGAGAGCCGATAGGAAAGCTCGCAAAATCTACCGGCGTGCCATCCTCAAACGTGACAATTTCCGTGCTCGCCCCGCCGATGTCCAGAAACGCGCCGCCGGTCAGGTGCAGCTCCTGCATCGCACCCGCGTAGCCAAACAGCGCCTCGTCCTCGCCGGAGATGACCTCGACCGAAAAGCCTGTCGCCGCGCGGATGACGGACAGAGCACGTTCGGTATTGGAGACATTGCGCAGGGACGCCGTCGCGAAAATGCGAGTGTTTTCAATTTGCAGCGTCTGCAAAATTTTGCGGAACGTCAGAAGCCCTGCGCATGCGCACTCGATGCCCTCGGCACTGAGCTTTCCGTCTTCTACATATCCGGCAAGCCCTGCCATTATTTTTTCACGAAAAAGAATTTTGAAGCTCTGCCCCTCTGTTTCATAGAGCGTCAGACGGATGGAGTTCGAGCCGATGTCGATGATCGCCTGCTTCATTCTGCGTCACCGGCTGCCTCGACCGTCTGCTCCGGCAGCGCCGCGTCAGGCGTGCGGAACACCAGAATGGCTTTTGCGGAGTTCGTCACAGAGAACGTCACAAGTTCCCAGCCGGCCTGCGCCTTTTCGTTCGCAGTCTGTTCAATCGCCGCGGCCATTTTCTTTGCCTTGGGTGCGTAGTCGATCACGATCGTTTTATACATCATAATTATTACCTCATTTCAAAAATCATTATTTAGGATATCCGATTTTGCAGAAAAGCCGCTACCTGCCCCTTGGCGAAACCGGTATTTCCTGCGCAGCTGCATCATGGCCGGTTTTATTCTCTTATTCCGCTGGATATCCAATATTCAAGGTAGCATATCCATGTAAAAGCATCGACCGGATTTCTGTAAAATGATTGTAAAAAGCGTAATTTTGCTGTCACTTTCTCAAACACGACTTCTGAAATGTTTTACACAAACATGGTTTCGGATTTTACACGCCTTCGCTACAATGTAGACTCAGGAATATCAGATTCCGATTCTGAAACAGGAGGCATTTCCATGAAACGAATTGTAAGGGGCGTGTGCGGTCTGCTTTCGGCGGTTATGCTGCTTTCGACAACGGCGATGGCGGCGGACTACACGCCGGTTGTGACAAGTGATGAGCGCGTTAAGGGTTTTTATAACGTTTATAACGGTGAGAATGCGTCTTTGCAGATGGAGCTGGCCGGACGCTACAACTCCGGCGCGATGAGCGAAGAAGGCGGCAGTCTGGAGATTGTGCAGTTCAACGCCAGAAACGGCTTTGCCTACGCCGTCAGCGGCCTCAAGGGTACGCTGATCGCAATTGACCTGAACGGCGGCATGGACGGCGAGAAGGTCACCGCTCTCGGCGGCACGGAATACGATGTCAAGAGCATGGTCAGATCTTATGGCGATATGACCTCCGTCGCGATTTCCCCCGACGGGACCCATCTGGCGGTGGCGATTCAGGCCGTGGACTATGACGAGCAGGGCAGTGTCGCACTGTTCACCTGCCAGGCTAACGGTTCCCTTACTCATCTCTCCACCGTCGAGGTTGGCGTGCAGCCGGACATGGTGACCTTCACCCCGGAGGGCAGCAAAATTCTGACCGCTAATGAGGGCGAACCGAGAATGGGCTACAGCGCTGCCGGTGCAGTCGACCCCAAGGGTTCAGTTTCGATCATTGACGCAGAAACTTTCAACGTCGAAACGGTCGGATTTGACAACTTTGATGGCCGTCGTGACGCACTGGTGAAAGAAGGCATTGTTCTGAAAAAGAACACCGTCCCTTCCGTCGATTTGGAGCCGGAATACATTGCCTGCACAGACGATACTGCCTATGTCTCCTGCCAGGAGGCAAATGCCATTGCGGTGCTGGACTTGGACAATGCGCAATTTACCGGCATTTACTCGGTCGGCTTTGAGGACTATTCCAAGGTCGCAATTGACATCGACAAAAAAGACGAAACATACGCGCCGAAAGCCTATGAAAGTCTGCGCGGCATCCGGATGCCGGACGGTATTTCTCTGTATGAGGCCGGCGGCAAGACCTATCTTCTCACTGCCAACGAAGGCGACTCCAGAGAATGGGATAAGTACCTGAATGAGGATGAGCGAAATTTCAAAAAAGGAGAAAATACGTCTCCGAGCGGAGCAATCACGGCAGATAACAGCGGTCTGAAAGGAAAAGTCATTTTCTTTGACTCCGCAGATTATGATGGCTTGGATAGTAGCAAAGATTATCTCTTTGGCGGACGTTCGTTCACTGTTCTGAAGGTTACGGAGAATGGTCTCGAAGAAATCTTTGACAGCGGCAGCAAATTTGAAAGCATTACGGATGAAAAGATCTCCGCTAATTTCAATTGCTCCAACGATGACAAGACGGTAGACGATCGCTCCGGCAAGAAGGGTCCCGAGCCGGAATCCGTCACCGTCGGCACGGTGGGCGGCAAGACCTACGCCTTCATCGCCCTCGAGCGCATTGGCGGCGTGATGGTCTATGACATCACCAATCCGGACAAAACCGAATTTGTCAACTATATCAACTCCCGGGAATTTGACGCTGATATTCGGGGCGATGTGTCCCCTGAGGGTCTGTGCTTCATCCCGGCGGCACAGAGCAAAACCGGAAAGCCCCTGCTTCTGGCGGCCTGCGAGGTCTCCGGCACGCTGGCGGTCTATGAGTTGACCGGATAGCAGGAGAAAACTCCGGATATTCCAGCGCCGGTCGTTCCGTCGGCACCTGGCATCGATCCGATCCTTGCTGCCATCCTTGCCGCAGCGAATCAGCAGAGATTTGAGGATGTCGCGTCCAATGCGTATTGCTACGACGCGGTGAACTGGGCCGTAGAGCGAAACATCGCCTCCGGCACAGGCAAGTACACGTTCAGCCCCGACCGGATTTGTACCCGCGCGGACTTTGTGACCTTCCTCTGGCGTGCCGCCGGAAAGCCGGTCGTGAATTACGCGATGAACTTTTCTGATGTGAAAGAGAGCTCCTATTACGCAGAAGCTGTCCGCTGGGCGGCAAGTCTCGGTATTGTGACCGGTCTCAGCAAGAACACCTTCGGCGCGGCAAACGCCGTGACCCGCGAGCAGGCGGTCACGATGCTCTGGCGCTTTGCAAAACAGCAGGGCTTCGACACCACGCAGGGCGGTATGGCGATCCGCGAATTTGACGATTATGACAGCCTCTCCGAGTATGCCCGCGAGGCAATGGCATGGGCCGTCAACGCAGGCATTCTCAAGGGTTCCGGCAACCGCCTGATGCCGGATGCCGACTGCACCCGCGCACAGCTCGTAACGCTGCTATACCGGCTGGAGTCCCAGACCAGATAAGGTCAATTGCGGCGGTGACGTGACCGGCTGGATGTATGCACCCGAGAGCAAGGATACGGTGGCCAATTTGCTCGTGAGCATTGATACTGTCGCGCACGGCAGCGCAGGCGGCAGCTTACATCAGGCAAACGCCCTGCTGGACGGCAGCGAGGATCCCGCGATTCTGGACGACGCCGGCGATGCCGGCTTTGACCTGAAGGCAGTCAGCAGCGACAGAGTCGATGGCTTGAATAAAACCGTGACAAAGCTGCTGCGCGATGCTGGTGTCACGGACGAATGGAAAAATCACACAGATCTGGAGCCGTTCAACGCCGCCTGAGCGGTGAGTTTCAGAAAGTGATTTTTCGTTTGTTCTGAATTGCCCGCGCCGTCAACGGCAGAGGTGTGACTACTGTTTGACTACTATCTCCTCCAAACCCGGAAAAGCCGGTTTGCCCAGTGTTTTCAATGGTTTTCGTAAAATTCAGAGAAGCTGGGTGTTCTCGTTAAAAACCGTACAACCCTTGAAAACACAGCACTTTATCAGTTAATGCCTGAAACTCCGACAATCGACAGAGCTCCTGCTAAGCTCCATCCTTATGCAAAAAGCAAGACGCAAACTCATGCATTTGAGTTTGCGTCTTGCTTTTGCCCGTACCGACTGTACCCCCATGACACATTGTGTACCTATAGGGAGAAACAGTTGAAACTTCTGGGCTTTTCGCGTAGATATCTTTTTTGGTTCTACTAGATGGAGCAGGGTACGGGAGTCGAACCCGCCTCCGCGGCTTGGGAAGCCGCTGTACTACCGATGTACGAACCCTGCCTGTTTGATGCGCTGATATCATAGCATCTTTTCTTCAAAAATGCAACCGTTTTCTGGCGAAATCTGAAAACCGGTGTTCCGGTGCAGGGTTCTATGTGTTTTTCGAAAGCTCCGGGCTTAATATCCGGACGGGTTCCGGGTCTGCCAGCGCCAGCTGTCGCGGCACATATCGGCAAGCGTTTTCTTTGCCTCCCAGCCAAGGATCTGCTTTGCCTTGGCGGGGTCTGCGTAGACCGTGGCCAGATCGCCTGCGCGGCGCGGGCCGATGACGTAGGGGACGGGAACATTGTTGACCTCGGAGAAGGTGTGCACCATTTCCAGCACGCTGACGCCGCGGCCGGTGCCGAGGTTGAAGACCTCGCAGCCGGTGTGCGCCTGCGCATAGCGGATCGCGCACAGATGGCCCTCGGCCAGATCGACGACGTGGATATAATCGCGCACGCCGGTACCGTCCGGGGTGTCGTAGTCGTCGCCGAAGACGGTCAGCCTTTCGCGGCGGCCGATGGCGACCTGCGTGATGTAGGGCATCAGATTGTTCGGAATGCCGTTCGGGTTTTCTCCGATCAGGCCGGATTCGTGCGCGCCGATGGGGTTAAAGTAGCGGAGCAGCACGACGGAAAGCGCCGGATCGGCCCTGCAGGCACCCTTCAGGATCTCCTCGATCATGAACTTCGTCCAGCCGTAGGGATTGGAGCAGCCGCCGGTCTGCGCCGTCTCATACAGTGGCGCAGGCTGGTCGCCGTAGACCGTGGCCGAGGACGAGAAGACGAACTGATGGCAGTTATGCTCGCGCATGACCTCCAGAACGGTCAGCGTGGAGTCCAGATTGTTGCGGTAATAGAGCAGCGGCTTTTCGACAGATTCGCCGACGGCCTTGAGTCCGGCAAAGTGGATGACGCCGGTGATGTCGTAGTCGGAAAAAAGCCTGTCCATCGCGGCCCTGTCGCAGCAGTCTGCCTCGACGAAGACCGGGCGCTTGCCGGTGATGCGCTCGATGCGGTCAATGACCTTCGGCGAACTGTTGTACAGATTATCAACAATGACGATATCCTGTCCCGCGTTCAGCAGGGAAACGGCGGTGTGGCTGCCGATGAACCCGGCGCCGCCAGTCAAAAGAATGGACATATGAAGCCCTCCTGTATCCGAAATTTCAGTGGCAGTATAGCACGCGGCGGAAAAAAGTGCAAGGCAAAAGCGCAGATTCCGTGCAGAAACAGACAATATGATAAATTGTAAGCAAAATATGATAAATGCGCGCGGAGGCCATCCGCAGCGATTCCGGCGAAAAACGCAAAATGCCCCTTCCAAATGGGGAAAAGTTTTGGTATAATAACTAATACCCTATAAAAGAAGGGATGAGGATATGGCGAAGCTGTACTTTAAATACGGCGCAATGGGCTCGAGCAAAACGGCGACGGCGCTCATTACCAAATATAATTACGAAGAGCGCGGAATGCGCGTCTGGCTCATCAAGCCTGCCGCCGACCGGCGCGACGGAGAATTCACGCTGCGTTCGCGCATCGGCCTGACGGCGCAGTGCGAGGCGATCGGCCCGGAGTGCGACCTGCGCGAACAATACGCCGCGCACGGCAGGGCGGACGTGATCATTGTCGATGAATGTCAGTTCCTGACCGGGCAGCAGATCGATCAGCTGCGGGAGCTTGTCGACCGCGAGAACCTGCCCGTTCTGTGCTTCGGCCTGCGGACGGATTTCCAGACGAAGCTCTTCCCCGGCAGCCGGAGGCTGTTTGAGCTGGCCGACTCCATTACCGAGATCAAAACCATCTGCGACTGCGGCCGCAAGGCGACCACGAACGCCCGCATCAGCCCCGACGGCTATGTCGTCACCGAGGGCGATCAGGTCTTCCTGGGCGGCAACGACAGTTATATCGCCATGTGCCATAAATGCTATCAGGACTATATCAACGAACACAGAAAGGTGGAACTTCTCCATGGAACTGAACGAGATCCTCAGTAAAGTCGATCACACCCTCCTCGCCCAGACGGCGACCTGGGCCGAGATCAAGGCCATCTGCGACGACGGCATGAAGTATCATACCGCGTCCGTCTGCATTCCTGCCTCCTATGTGAAGCAGGCGAAGGACTACGTCGGGGACAAGCTGCCCATCTGCACCGTCATCGGCTTCCCGAACGGCTACGACACGACGAAGGCCAAGTGCCTCGAAGCGCTCGACGCGGTCCAGAACGGCGCGGATGAGGTCGATATGGTCATCAACATCGGCTGGGTCAAGGACCAGCGCTGGGACGATCTGCTCGAAGAGATCAAGGCCGTCAAGCAGCACTGCGAGGGCAAGCTTCTGAAGGTCATCATCGAGACGTGCCTGCTGACGGACGACGAGAAAATCAAAATGTGCGAAATCGTCTCCGATTCCGGCGCGGACTACATCAAGACCTCCACCGGCTTCTCCACCGGCGGCGCGACGTTCCATGACGTGGAGCTGTTCGCGAAGCACGTAAAGCCCGGCGTGAAGATCAAGGCCGCCGGCGGCATTTCGTCGCTGGAGGACGCGGAAAAGTTCATCGAGCTCGGCGCGTCCCGCCTCGGCACCAGCCGCGTGGTCAAGATCGTCAAGAAGCTGGAGGCGGAGAAGCAGTAACGCACCCAAAGGCGCTCCCGCGCCAGCTATGTAGGGGCCGATGCCCATCTTCGGCGCTAAGAGCCGCGCAAAGCGCGGTTGCGCCTCGAAACTAGCCTGCGGGCATCGCATCGGCCCGCGCAGTACAGACCGTTTTTACGAGAATCTTCGGCGAATTCGTGATTGCCCAACGGGCCGATGTGGGCATCGGCCCCTACAAGACTTCGGTGAATTCGTACTGCTCTGCAAGTTTTGAACGCAAAGCTAATTTGCCGCAGTTATTCTAACGCAACAATTCACAAGTTTGGCGTACCGTAACAGGCGCCCCTTTTCTCCCCCTTCTTTTCCGGCAAGGCGGAAAAGAAGGGGCCGTCGGAGACATGACCAGCTCGCAAATTTGAAAAAACCCGCATATTGCGATTTCCCCCATCATACACATAGAAAGGAACCAATTTTATGGCAAATTATCCGACTCCGCATATCAATGCCAAGCCCGGCGACTTTGGTAAGACTGTTCTCATGCCCGGCGACCCGCTGCGCTCGAAGTTCATTGCGGAAAACTTTCTGGAAAACGCAGTTCTCGTCAATAATGTCCGCGGCATCCACGGCTATACCGGCACGTACCACGGCGTAAAAATTTCCGTCATGGCCTCCGGCATGGGTATGCCGTCCATCGGCATCTATTCCTGGGAGCTGTATACCGTGTTCGGCGTGGAAAACATCATGCGTATCGGCTCGACCGGCGCGATGCAGGAGAATATCAACCTGCGCGATATCGTCATCGGGCAGGGTGCCTGCACGGATTCGAACTGGGCGGGCCAGTACCATCTGCCCGGCACGTTCGCGCCCATTGCGGATTATCATATGCTTGAAACCTGCGTCGAGACAGCCAAGGAGCTGGGGCTTCCCTATCACGTCGGCAACATCCTGTCCTCCGACCGCTTCTACGGCGACGACGGCGATATGACTGGCGGCTGGATCGGCAATCAGGCGTGGAAGAAGATGGGTGTCATGGCCGTCGAGATGGAGGCTGCGGCCCTCTATATGAACGCGGCCCGCGCAGGCAAGCGTGCGCTTGCCATCTGCACGGTGTCCGACCATCTGCTGCGAAACGAAAACTGCACCGCCGAGGAGCGGCAGAACGGCTTCACGAACATGATGAAGCTGGCGCTTGAGACGGCTGTGAAACTGGAGAAATAAGCAATGAAACGAGTATTTCTGATCGTTCTTGACTCCTGCGGCGTGGGCTATGAGCCCGACGCGGCGGAGTTCGGCGACGTCGGAGCCAATACGCTGCACACGTGCAGCCAGTCTCCGAAGTTCGCCATGCCGAACCTCATTTCCATGGGCCTCGGCAATCTGGACGGCGTGGACTATCTGCCGAAGACAGACCGTCCGCAGGCCGCGCTTGCGAGACTGCAGGAGCTTTCGCGCGGCAAGGATACGACCATCGGCCATTGGGAGATCGCGGGCCTCGTCTCGCCGCAGCCGCTGCCGACGTTCCCGCACGGCTTCCCCGAAGAGGTCCTGAAGCCGTTTTCCGAGCAGACAGGCCGGGGTGTGCTGTGCAACCTGCCGTATTCCGGCACCGAGGTCATCAAGGACTATGGCCGCGAGCACGTGCAGACCGGTGATCTGATCGTCTACACGTCGGCGGATTCCGTGTTCCAGATCGCAGCGCATGAATCTGTCGTCCCGCCTGAGCAGCTTTATGCATACTGCCGCATCGCACGAAAGCTTCTTGTCGGCAAATACGGCGTGGGCCGCGTCATCGCCCGCCCGTTCGAGGGCGAATGGCCGTACACGCGCACGTCCCGCCGCCATGATTTCTCGCTTGAGCCGCCCGCAAAGACCATGCTCGACGCGATTGTCGAGGCCGGACAGGATATGATCGCAGTCGGCAAGATCCACGATATTTTCGCCGGACGCGGCATGACGGAGTTCACCTACACCTCCGGCAATACTGACGGCCTTGCAAAGACGCTCGAAATCGCGGACCGGGACTTTACCGGCCTGTGCTTCGTGAATCTCGTTGATTTCGATATGCTCTACGGCCACCGCAGGAACCCGGACGGCTACGCACAGGCGCTGCATGAATTTGACACCTGGCTGCCGGAGCTGCTTGCAAAGCTCGGAGACGACGACTGCGTCATCATCACCGCCGACCACGGCTGCGACCCCGGCTATCTCAAGCATACCGACCACACGCGCGAGTATATCCCCATGATCGCGCTCGGCAAAAAAGTAAAGCCCGTCAATCTCGGCACTCGCGCAGGCTTCTGCGACATCGCCGCGACCGTGACGGAGCTGCTTGGCGTCCCGTACCAGACGCCGGGGAGGAGCTTTGCTGCGGAGCTGGTTTAAGAGGAAGGAAGGGAGAACGCCCATGACACCGGAAGAGCTTGTCCGTCAGGCGCTTGCCGCGATGAAATTCGCCTATGTGCCGTACTCCGGCTTTACGGTCGGCGCGGCGCTGCTGACAAAGAGCGGGAAGGTCTATCTCGGCTGCAACATTGAAAACGCGGCCTACGGCCCCAGCAACTGCGCTGAGCGCACCGCATTTTTCAAGGCCGTCTCCGAGGGCGAGCGGGAGTTTTCCGCCATCGCCGTCGTCGGCGGAAAAGACGGCGATGCCGCCGATATTTTCCCGCCCTGCGGCGTCTGCCGTCAGGTCATGCAGGAATTCTGCGCGCCCAGCTTCATGATCTACATGGGCCGCAGCGACGGCACCTATGTCGCCGAATCCCTTGGCGCGATGCTGCCGTACGGCTTCACCGCAGACAAGTATATGAAGTAGCTTCCGAAGCTGAAACCAGCGGGAGCACGCACAGAACTCTGTGTGTGCTCCCGCTGAATTTTGAGCCGCGCTTGCAATGGAATGCCGCGCTGCAGATCTGTATACGCTCTTTGGCGCGCCGGGTACGTGCTGCTGCGCCGGAATGGAACAGAAGTATAGAATTTTCCGGAAGAAAAAATGAAAAATTGCGGTATTTTCTAAAAACCGCTTGACAAATCACGCCTCCTGTGCTACTGTGTTAATCACTTAATACAGCAGTACAGGAGGTGACTTCATGTCCTGGCAATTTCAGGCCGATCAACCCATCTACACGCAGCTCGTTGCGCGCCTTCAGCAGCAGATTGTCTCCGGCGGCTATCCGCCCGGCTGCAAGCTCCCATCGGTGCGTGACCTTGCGTCCGACGCCGGTGTCAATCCGAATACCGTGCAGCGCGCCTTTGCAGATCTTGAACGCGCGGGACTGATCTACACGCAGCGCACCGCCGGCAAGTTCGTCACCGAGGATGCAGCCGCCGTCGCCGCTGCGCGCCGCTCGCTCGCCGAGGCGCAGACCCGGCAGTATCTCGCGGCCATGCGCGCGCTTGGCTGCGGAAAGCAGGAAATTCACAATCTATTCGATCAAATGGAGGAACAGGAACATGCCGATCTTTGAATGCCGCGCGCTGGAAAAGCGCTATGGCGCGGCCATGGCGCTCGACCATATCGATCTCGCGCTCGAACCCGGCCGTATCGTTGGCCTGCTTGGGCCAAACGGCAGCGGAAAATCCACCCTGATCAAGCTTGCCATGGGGCTGCTGCAGCCCACCAGCGGAGAAGTGCTGATCGGCGGCCAGGCACCGTCACCGCAGACCAACGCCGTCGTGTCCTATCTGCCGGACCGCATCACGCTCAGCCCCTGGATGAAGACGCGCCAGCTGCTTGATTTCTATGGCGACTTCTTTGCCGATTTTGACCGCGCAGCCGCCGAACGGATGCTCTCGCAGCTCGGTCTGGATCTCAACCAGTCCGTCCGTCAGATGTCCAAGGGCATGAAGGAAAAGGTCCAGCTCGTGCTCACCATGAGCCGCAGAGCGAAGCTCTATCTGCTCGACGAGCCGATCGGCGGCGTCGATCCCGCCACGCGCGATTATATCCTGCATACCATTATTTCAAACTATAACCCCGAGGCTGCCGTCATCATCAGCACACACCTGATCGCCGATGTCGAGCCGGTGCTTGATGATGTCATTTTCCTCGATCATGGACACATCGCGCTGCACGAGAGCTGCGAGGAGATCCGCGAGACGCGCGGCCAGTCGGTCGACGCCCTGTTCCGGGAGGTATTCAAATGCTGGGAAAACTGATCAAACACGAGTTCCGCGCCACAGGCCGTCTGATGGCGCCGCTGTTCGGCGCGCTCTTGCTGCTGGCTGTCTTTTCCCGCGTCGCAAATCAGATCCTGCAGCAGGTGCCGAATCCCACGCGCGTCCTCTATATTGTCAGCGTCCTGCTCGCCATTGTCTATGTGCTGGCGGGTCTTGGCGTGATGGTCTTCTCCACCGTTCTGATGATCAAGCGCTTCCACCAGAACTTCCTTACCGACGAGGGCTATCTCATGTTCACGCTTCCCGTCGGTGTCCACAGCCTGCTCTGGTCGAAGCTGCTCACCGCCGCGCTCTTTTTCCTGTTCACGTTTGCGGCGGAGCTGCTTGCCCTCGCCATCGTGATCTGGCAGGGCGGCGTGTCGGCAGGCGTTTATAACAACTTTATATCCGGACTGCGCGAGCTGGGCAGCTATTACACCGGTAACGGCATCGCCATTGCGCTGGAGACCTTTGCGATGCTGTTCGTCAGCCTGCTTGTCACCTGCCTGCTGTTCTACGCGCCCATGTCCATCGGCTACAGCTTTGCCAACCATAAGGGGCTTCTTTCCGTCGTGTTCTATTTTGTCATTCAGGCCGTGCTGCAGATCTTCGGCGTCTGCACGCTTGCAGGCCTTGCAGATGACAGCTCCCTCCTGAACCACCTGCTGCAAAATGTCTTTTCAGGCGGCCGCATGGTCATCGTCAATGGGGTCGTCAGTGAGTCTCCGCACGCCGTCGCCCAGTTTTTCCACGGTACCATGCTCCTGTCCCTGCTCGCAGAGCTTGTCCTCGGCGCGATCCTCTATTTTCTCACCTACTTCATGCTCCGCAAACGCCGGAACCTCCAGTAAGCGGCACAGCCGGCCTGCAGCCCGACGGCTGCAGGCCGTTTTTTGCGTTCCGGAAAAAAAATTGAAAATTATCCTTGCATTCTGACACATTCTGTGCTACTATATTCGAGCGTTTGAACCAAGGGAAGGGCAGTCTGCCTTTTTACAGAAATCTGATGAGAGAGGTGAAACTCATGAAGGAAGGTATCCATCCCAAGTACGAACAGACTACTATCAGATGCGCGTGTGGTGCAGTTATTGAGACTGGTTCTACCAAAAAGGACATCAAGGTTGAAATTTGCTCCAAGTGTCACCCGTTCTACACCGGCAAGCAGAAGCTTGTTGACACCGGTGGACGTGTCGACCGTTTCAACAAGAAATACGGCCTGAAGTAAGAAGACAGTCCGCACCGCGTATCGGTGCGGGCTTTTTTCATGCTTGTCGCAATTTGTAAGAAACTGACGGAAATGGATTTATGGAAGAACTGAACCGAAAAACGATCGACCGGGCCGTGCTCGTGGGCCTCAACGCGGACTGCTTCACAAAGGAAGAGACTGCGACCGAGACGACGCTGGACGAGCTGGAGGCCCTTCTCAATACCGCAGGCGGCGAATGCGCCGGAAAGGTCCTGCAGAACAAGCACACCCCCGACCCCCGCTCGTTCATCGGCGAGGGCAAGGCCGAGGAGGTCCGCCAGCTCGTGCTGGAAACGGGCGCGAACATGGTCATTTTCGACAATGACCTGACCCCCTCGCAGACGCGGACGCTGGAAGATATTTTAAAAACGACCGTGCTCGACCGCAGTGCGCTCATTCTTGATATCTTCGCCCAGCGCGCCAAAACGCGTGAAGGCAAGCTGCAGGTCGAGCTGGCACAGTATCAGTATTACCTGCCGCGGCTCACGGTCTGGAACGAGGAAATGGGCCGTCTCGGCGGCGGCATCGGCACGAGAGGCCCCGGCGAAACGCAGCTGGAAACCGATAAGCGCTATATCCGCTCGCGCATCCAGAAGCTGCGCGAAAATCTCGAGCTCGTGCGCAAGACCCGCGCCGAGCAGCGCCGCAGGCGGCAGAAAAACGAGCTGCCCGTCGTGGCGCTCGTCGGCTATACGAACGCAGGCAAATCAACGCTTCTGAACGCACTCACGGGCGCGGACATCCCGGCAAACAACCGCCTGTTCGACACGCTCGACACCACGACGCGGCAGCTGACCGTCTCCGATACGTGTCAGGCGCTGCTGTCGGACACGGTCGGCTTTATCGCAAAGCTGCCGCACCATCTGGTCGAAGCGTTCCGCGCCACGCTTGAGGAGCTGGAATACGCGGATCTTCTCATCCATGTCATCGACAGCGCCGACCCGGAGCGTGAGGATCATATCGCGGTCGTGAACCGCCTGATCGCGGAGCTGGCAAAGCCCGGCACGCCCGTTCTGGAATGCTATAACAAGTGTGATCTTGTCCCGGACGACGAAATTCCGCGCGGGAGCGACAAGGTCGCGATCTCGGCGGCGAGCGGCTATGGGCTGGACGCGCTCAGGGAGGCCATCGAGACGCAGCTCGGACGCGGAAAGCACCGCGTAAAGCTGCTCCTTCCGTATCAGCAGGGCGGCATGGTCGCCGCGCTCCACGATACGGCGCAGGTGCTCTCCAGCGAGTATGCAGACAACGGAATTCAGATCGACGCGGTTCTGGACGAAACCTTATTCGGCAAACTGCGTCAGTATGTAATAGAGGAAACGTAATGGAACAGTTCCTGATCCCCGCCGGAGAAGGCGCATCGGAATATATGGAAAAGAAATCGCGCTTTCTGGGCCTGATCGTCCCTGTCACGACAGAGGCCGAGGCCAGAGCGCGGCTGGAGGCCGTCAAAAAGCAGGAATACGACGCGCGGCACAACTGCTGGGCCTACATCCTGCACTCCGGTCAGAAGCGTTACAGCGACGACGGCGAGCCGCAGGGCACGGCCGGTCAGCCGATTCTGAACGTGCTCGAGCGCGAGGGCGTACAGGACGTGCTGTGCGTCGTGACGCGGTATTTCGGCGGGATTCTTCTGGGTGCGGGCGGCCTTTGCCGCGCGTACACGAAGGCCGCGAAGGACGCGCTGGACGACGCGGGCATCTCCGAACTGCGCCCGTGGAGCGTGCTGCATCTTGCCTGCCCCTATGCGCTTTTTGAGCGTGTAAAGCTGGAGTTGGAAAAGCACAGCGGGCTTCTCCGGGACACGGACTATAGCGCAGAGATCGCCATGACCGTCCTTCTGCCTGAGCCGGAAGAAGCTGCATTTGCCGCTGCTCTGCGGGAACTTTCTGCCGGAAGCCTCTGCCCGGAACGGACAGGGACGGAACTGCACGGCGTTAAAATCCGATAAGTTTTTAAAGAAAATTCACGCAAATTCCACAGGGAATTCAAAACTAACAGGTATTCTGACGAGGTAAGGTGGGGTTTTATGAACGTGCGCGAACGGATGGAGCAGGAGGAATACGAGTTTTTATCCCCGCAGGCACAGAAAGCTGCCGAGACAAAGGGTCGGCCGGAGCCGGAGGCTGACAACGACGTGCGCACCTGCTACCAGCGCGACGCCGACCGCATTCTCCACAGCAAATCCTTCCGCCGTCTGATGCACAAGACGCAGGTGTTTTTATCGCCGGAGGGCGACCATTACCGCACCCGCATGACCCACACGCTGGAGGTCGCGCGCATCGCGCGGACAATCTGCCGCGGACTGCGGCTCAATCAGGATCTGGCGGAGGCCGCGGCCTACGGCCACGATCTGGGCCACACGCCGTTCGGCCACGCGGGAGAAAAGGCGCTGTCCAGTATGCTGGACAAGCCCTTCCGCCACAACGAGCAGTCGCTGCGCGTGGTGGACAAGCTCGAACGCGACGGCGCGGGACTGAACCTGACCTATGAGGTGCGCATGGGCATTCTCGGCCACACGGGAGACTTTATCCCCGAGACGCTCGAGGGCCAGATCGTGCGCACGTCCGACCGCATTGCGTACATTAACCATGATATCGACGACGCCATGCGCGCCGGGATCCTGACCGAGGCCGATATCCCGGCGCAGATCGCGGAAATTCTCGGCCACTCGCATTCGCAGCGGATCAACACGCTGGTCGAGAACATGATCGAAAACACGATGCTGACCGGCACGCTCGGTATGCAGCCGGACGTGGCACAGGCCATGGATCAGCTGCGCACGTTCATGTTTGCCCGCGTCTATACGAATCCCGTCGCCAAGGGTGAGGAATCGAAGGCGAAGGATATGCTGTGCAGGCTGTTTGAGTATTACATGAAAAACCCCGAAAGGCTGCCGCCGGATTTTCTCCCGCAGCTGGACTTTGACGGCATGGAGCGCATCGTCTGCGACTACATTGCCGGCATGACCGACCGCTACGCGGTCTATAAGTATTCGGAGCTGTTTATCCCCGCGACGTGGCAGGTGCGGTGATCCGCTGCCGCGCGCACGCCCTGTAAGGGCCGATGCCGGTCACAGCCGTTCGCGACGAAGGCGCGTTACGGATGTGGGTCTGCCGCTTGCCGGTACACATCGGCCCGATGGGAAGTTACGAATTCGCCGAAGATTCCCGTAAAAAGCGGTGCATCCTGCCGGGCGGACAGGGTCGTCCGCCCCTACAGAATACAAGGGTGCTGACGGCTTGGCGTAGGGGCCGACGACTCTGTCGGCCCTCTGGGCAGCTGCGAATTCGCCGCAGATTTCCGTAAAAACAGGTTATTCTGCCGGGTCGATGTGGGCATCGACCCCTACACATCTTGAAGGAGGTCGATCCCGTGGCGTTTCCGCAGCCGTTTCTGGACGCGCTCACCGAGCGCAATCCCATCGACGAGGTCGTGGGGCAGTATGTCAGCCTGACGCGCCGTGGCTCGAACCTCTTTGGGCTCTGCCCGTTCCACTCGGAAAAGACCGCGTCGTTCTCCGTCTCGCCGGACAAGGGGATTTTTTACTGCTTCGGCTGCCACGCGGGCGGCGGCGTGATCAACTTTATCATGCAGATCGAGGGGCTGGACTATCCCGACGCGGTACGGTTTCTTGCAAAGCGTGCGGGGCTGGAGGTCCCGGAGGACGAGAATTATCGCTCGCAGTACCAGAAGCAGGAGCGCCTCTGGGCACTGTGCAAGGACGCGGCGCGGTTCTTCCGCCAGCAGCTGTTCTCCCCCGCCGGAACCGAGGCGCAGGCGTACATACAAAAGCGCGCGCTCAGCATGGAGACGGTCAAGCGCTTCGGCCTCGGCTTCAGCCCGAACGCGTGGGCGGAGCTTACGGACGCGATGAAGGAAAAGGGCTATAAGCTCGACGAGCTGGTCGACGCGGGGCTTTCCCTGCGGGGCAAAAACGGCGGCGTGTACGACCGGTTCCGCAACCGGCTCATGTTCCCCATCATCGACATCCGGAACAATATCATCGGCTTCGGGGGCCGCGTGATGGACGATTCCACACCGAAATACCTGAACTCGCCCGAAACGATCATCTTCAACAAGCGCAAGAATTTATTCGCGCTCAACATCGCCCGTAAGAGCAAGCAGGGGCGCATCATCCTGACCGAGGGCTATATGGACGCCATCGCCCTGCACCAGTACGGGTTCGACTGCGCCGTCGCCTCGCTCGGCACGTCTCTGACGGAGGAGCACGCGAATATTCTCGCAAAATACACCAATCAGGTCATTCTGACCTACGACGGCGACGAGGCCGGGCAGAACGCCACGCGCCGCGCCATCCCCATGCTCGAAAAGACCGGCATTCAGGTGCGCGTCCTGCGGATGCAGGGCGCGAAGGACCCGGATGAGTTTTTGAAAAAATACGGCGCGCAGCGCTTTGAGGTGCTGCTGGATGCCTGCCAGAATCAGGCGGAGTACCGGCTGGACAGTCTCAAGCGCAAATACGACCTGACGCTCGACGATCAGCGCGTGGAATTTTTGAATCAGGCCGCCGCGCTCATCGCCACATTCCCGAACGCGGTACAGCGCGAGGTCTACGGACGGCGCGCGGCAGAGGCCGCCGGCATCACGCCGGAGGCCATGCAGCTGGAAATCAAAAAGTCCTACCGCAAGGCCCGCGCCATCGAGCAGAAAAAGCAGGAGGCGCAGGAGCTGGACATCGCGCGCCAGCGTGCGCCGAAGACCCGCGCCATCCGCTATGACAATCTCCGTTCCGCGACCGCCGAGGAGGGCCTGATCTGCACGCTCCTGCGTGAGCCGGAGCTGATCGCGAACGTGAAGCTCCCGGCGGAGGCGTTTTCGGTCGACCTGTTCGGCCGGGTGCTGGCCGACCTGCGCCAGCGTGTACAGTCCGGGCGGCCCGTTTCGCTTGCCGCGCTGGGGCCGGATCTCACGCCGGAGGAAATGGCGCACCTGTCCTATGTGATGAGCCGGGACACCGCTCCCGTTTCTGATGAAGCGTTCGCGGATTATCTGCGCGTGATCCAGGAAGAATATGAGGGTCGGAGCCTGACGCGCTCGGAGGAAAATCTGCGGCTGCTGGCTGAACAGATGAAATCAACAAAACAGTATGGAGGGTAAGCAATGGGAAAAGAATTGGAACTTCTGCAGAAAATGGATCTCACGGCAGAAAACCGCCAAAAGCTCGAAGCGCTGATTACCGAGGCGAAAAAGACCGGAAAGGTTTCCTCCAAGCATCTGGTTGAAACGCTCGACGACGTGGACGCCACGCAGGACCAGACCGAGCGCTTCTATGACATTCTTGAGCAGGCCGGCATCGAGATCGACGTCTCCGACGTGCTGGACCTCATCGGCACAGCTGATATGGACAACCCCACGCTCAGTGAAATGCAGGCCATCGAGGACGAGGGCCTGCCCGCGGATCTGGACGAGCCGGAGGCGCTGCCCGAGGACGTGGAAAACGCCAAGCTGGACGACCCTGTGCGGATGTACCTCAAGGAGATCGGCCGCATCAAGCTCCTGACGCCCGAGGAGGAGCAGGAGATCGCGAAAAAAATGGCCGAGGGCGACGAGGACGCACGCAAGCGTATGTCTGAGGCCAATCTGCGTCTCGTCGTGTCGATCGCAAAGCGCTACGTGGGCCGGGGGATGCAGCTGCTCGATCTCATCCAGGAGGGCAATCTGGGCCTGATGAAGGCTGTTGAAAAATTTGACTATACGAAGGGCTATAAATTCTCCACCTATGCAACCTGGTGGATCCGGCAGTCCATCACCCGCGCCATCGCCGACCAGGCGCGTACGATCCGCATTCCGGTGCACATGGTCGAGACGATCAACCGTGTGCTGCGCACGTCGCACTCCATGGTGCAGAAGCTGGGCCGTGAGCCGACGACGAAGGAGATCGCGGACGAGCTGCACATTGAGGAGAGCAAGGTCGAAGAAGTCCTGAAAATTGCGCAGGAGCCGGTTTCCCTCGAAACGCCGATCGGTGAGGAGGAGGACAGCCATCTGGGCGACTTCATTCAGGACGACGAGGCCTCGCAGCCGTCGGAGGAAGCGTCCTACACGCTGCTGCGCGAGCAGCTTGAGGAGGTTCTGTCCACGCTGACCCCGCGCGAGGAGCAGGTGCTGCGGATGCGCTTCGGTCTGACCGACGGCAAGCCGCACACGCTCGAGGAGGTCGGCAAGGAGTTCGACGTCACGCGCGAACGCATCCGCCAGATCGAGTCCAAGGCCCTGCGCAAGCTGCGCCATCCGTCCAGAAGCAAGAAGCTGCGCGACTTTTTGAACTAAGAAGGCAGGACCTGCCATGAAAGAATTTCGAAAACACAGAATATTTACACTTTTATGCTTGACAACCGGAAAAATATTCGTATCATAGTCTTATGCAATTTGAAACCGTAACAACGGAGGAATTCAAGATGTTTGAGAAGATTCAGGCGTATCTTGCCTCGCAGCTCGATATTCCGGCAGACGAGATCACCCGCGACACCACGTTCGAAAGCCTCGGCGTCGATTCGCTGGATACCGTCGAGATGGTCATGGATCTGGAAGAGCAGCTCGGCGTCGATCTGGAGCTGGAGGAAAAGATCGCGACCGTCGGCGAGCTGGTCGATTTTGTCGAGAGCAAGCTTGACTGAACGCAAAACGGCGAGACGTATGGCAAGGCTGCACTACTTGGGGAGATAGCGGTGCCCTGTTACCCGCAATCCGCTACAGCGGGGAGGAATTCCCGACCGAGGGTGTATGCTGTGTCGTCTGACCCGGATAAGCGGTGTTGAAGATCTGGTCTTGCGCAATAGGGCTCTGTGAACCGTGTCAGGTGGGGAACCAAGCAGCACTAAGCAGTCTACCCTGTGTGCCGCAAGGTTGCCGTTTCGGAGCTGGCTGTCCGGGTAACGGGTGTAGCATCCATTCGGAGAAGGGTGTGCAGTCCTGCCATGCGTCTTACCGTAAAAAACTCCGGGCCTGAAAGGCCCGGAGTTTTTCATGCCCTGCCGCAGAGAGCTGCGGCAGGGCGTTTGTATTTTATTTCGCGCTGATGACCAGCTCGCCGTTCTGCTCGTCGCAGACAAGCGTCTGACCGGGGAGCACGTCGCCGCGCAGGATGCGCTGCGCAAGAAGCGTCTCGACCGTGTGCTGCAGGTAGCGGCGCAGCGGTCTTGCGCCGAACTGCGGGTCATAGGCCGCGTCGATGACGAAGCTCTTTGCCGCCGGGGTCAGCTCGCACTTGAGCTGCTTGTCGGCAAGGCGTTTATTAAGCGCCGCGATCTGCAGATCGATGATGCCAGTGATGTTTTCCTTCGACAGGGGCTTATAGAAGACAATCTCGTCCAGCCGGTTCAGGAATTCCGGGCGGAAATTGCGGCGCAGAAGCGTCTGCACCTCGTTTTTCGCATCCTCAGAGATCTCGCCCTCCGGTGTGATGCCGTCCAGAATGGCCTGCGAACCGAGATTCGAGGTCAGGATGATGATGGTGTTCTTGAAGTCCACGGTTCTGCCTTGCGAGTCGGTGATGCGGCCGTCGTCGAGGACCTGCAGCAGGATATTGAACACATCCGGGTGCGCCTTTTCGATCTCGTCAAACAGAATGACGGAATACGGTCTGCGGCGCACGGCTTCGGTCAGCTGGCCGCCCTCCTCGTAGCCCACGTATCCGGGAGGCGCGCCGATCAGACGCGACACGGAGAACTTCTCCATATACTCCGACATATCGATGCGCACCAGATTCTTTTCATCGTCAAACAGCGCCTCTGCCAGCGTCTTGGCAAGCTCTGTCTTGCCGACGCCCGTGGGGCCAAGGAACAGGAACGAGCCGAGCGGCCGGTTCGGGTCCTGAATGCCTGCTCTGCTTCTCTGGATAGCCTCAGAGACGACGCGCACGGCCTCATCCTGGCCGACAACACGCTTGTGCAGCGTATCTTCGAGATGCAGCAGCTTGTCGCGTTCGCCCTCCATCAGCCGCGCGGTCGGGATACCCGTCCAGCGCTCGATGATCTTGGCAATTTCCTCCTCCGTGACCTTGTTGCGGAGCAGGCTCGTCTCCTTGCCGCTCTGCGTCAGCTTTTCCTCCTGCTCGAGCTGCTTTTTCGCCTCGGGCAGATCGCCATACTTCAGCTTCGCGGCCTTTTCGAGATCGTAACTCTGTTCGGCAGATTCAATATCGCGGTTGATCTGCTCGATGCGTTCGCGCAGCTGCTGCACGCGGCCGATTGCGTTCTTCTCGTTTTCCCATTTGGCTTTCATGGAGTTGAACGTTTCGCGCTGTTCGGCCAGTTCCTTTTGCAGTTCCGTCAGACGCGCCTTGGAAAGCTCGTCGTCCTCGTTCTTGAGCGCTGCTTCCTCGATCTGCATCTGGATGATCTTGCGGTTGATGACGTCCAGCTCGGTCGGCATGGAGTCCATTTCCGTGCGGATCATGGCGCAGGCCTCGTCAATGAGGTCAATGGCCTTGTCAGGCAGGAAACGGTCGGTGATATAGCGGTTCGAGAGCGTCGCGGCGGCAATGATTGCATTGTCTGTGATCTTGACGCCATGGAAGACCTCATAGCGGGATTCCAGACCACGCAGGATGGCAATGGTATCCTCCACCGTCGGCTCCTGCACCAGAACGGTCTGGAACCGGCGCTCGAGCGCGGGATCCTTTTCGATATACTGGCGGTATTCGTCCAGCGTCGTCGCGCCGATGCAGTGCAGCTCGCCGCGCGCGAGCATCGGCTTTAACAGATTGCCCGCGTCCATCGAGCCTTCGGTCTTGCCCGCGCCCACAATGGTGTGCAGCTCGTCGATAAACAGGATGATGCGGCCCTCAGACTTCTTGACCTCGGCCAGCACGGCCTTCAGACGCTCTTCAAATTCACCGCGGTACTTTGCGCCTGCAATCAATGCGCCCATATCGAGCGAGAAGATCGTTTTGTCCTGCAAAGACTTGGGCACCTCGTTCGCGACGATCCGCTGCGCAAGGCCCTCGACGATGGCCGTCTTGCCGACGCCCGGTTCGCCGATGAGAACAGGGTTGTTCTTCGTCTTGCGGGACAGGATGCGGATGACATTCCGGATCTCGTCGTCACGGCCGATGACCGGGTCCATCTTCTGCTCCCGTGCACGCTTGACCAGATCCGTGCCGTATTTGGCAAGCGCCTCATACGTATCCTCCGGCGTGTCGGACGTCACGCGCTGGCTGCCGCGCACCGACTGCAGCGCCTGCAGGCAGGCCTCCTTCGTGATCTGGTACGGACGGAACAGGCTTTTCAGCACCGCGTCCGCGTTTTCGATCAGGGACAAAAACAGATGCTCGACGGAGACATATTCGTCTTTCATCTGCTTCGCGATGTCCTCCGCGCTGTTCAGCGCCGTGTCGACGGCGCGCGCAACATAATATTTATCCGCCTCGCGGCCCGAGCCGGTCACGCGCGGCAGCTTCGCCAGCTCCGCGTCCACCGCAGCCTCAAAGCTTTCAAGCGTCACGCCCATCTTTTTCAGCAGCTGCGGCACAAGGCCGTTTTCCTGCTTCAAAAGCGCGGCCAGCAGATGGATCTGCTCGATCTGCTGGTTCTGGTTTTCAATGGTCAGCTTCTGGGCGGCCTGAATGGCCTCCAGAGATTTCTGCGTATAGTTCTGTGCGTTCATAGTTCACACCTCTTCTTCCAGCGTTAGCACTCTATATTCATGAGTGCTAATTCATTTTGGCTTCATCATAGTCCTGTACCCGGAATTTGTCAAGGGGGAGCAGGGCCGAAAATTGTGATATTTTTGTAAACATTTGATCGAAAAAAGAAGTTTCGAATTTAATAGTTATTTAAAAACTTGCCTCTAAGTTTTTTAATAAACCCTTGCTATGATAATCCTGCAAGAAGCGATAAACACTTTTTCATTTTCCCCTCATATTGATAAAGAATCCCCCGCAGGCAAGCCGGTCACTTGTTTGCGGGATTTCTTTCGCCAAAACAGGACCCGCGCAGCCTCAAGGTTGAAGCCGCGCGGGTTCTGCTTGTCCACGTGGATGAACCCGGCGGACACGAGCGAGCTCATGTGGTGGGAGATCGTGGCGGGAGACAGGCCGATGCCGTTGAAAAAAGCGGCGCTGGGGCAGACGACCATCTGGTCGAGTGCAAGATGCTGCATTCCGAACTGCTGCATGAAGTCTGTGGGTTCCCCGGCCAGCGCCGCCCGCATCTGCGCGGCGGCAGCGTCGAATTCGGCCTGAAGCACCGCCTCGTGGGCCTGAATGACGGGGGTGCAGAGGGCAAGCAGCTGTTGGTATCGCTCGAAATAGACCTCCGGCGGAAGCTCCGAGCCGCGGTTGAGCGTGAGCGCGATCAGATGCCGCAGCGTCTCCGGCTGGGAAAGCATCTCGGTCTGCTGCTCGGCGATCAGAGAAAGACTCTGCCGTGCCCGGCACCAACAGCACCGGCGCGGAGTTCTCTCCGCGCGAACAGGGCGCTGGCCTTGTGAACGTAAAGAATGTCGTTACCACCAAGGCATCACCAGCCCCGACGGCAAGAAGGTCTGGGCCATCGGCACGGATTACCTGCGCAAGGCATTCTTCCTCAGCACCTACGGCATCTACCGCACGCAGATCATCAGCGACGGCTGGACCGGCCGCGCATGGAACGAGGAGACCGAGGCCTATGACGGCGACTATCACGCGTCATTGTCTGCGTCAATAGCAAAGCGAAAGGCTTTTTATGGGAATTTATACGGTTGTAATATTTATAGAACTGATTCTTGGTAATGC
>ENA-OZFX01000170-OZFX01000170.1-human-gut-metagenome-genome-assembly--contig:-NODE-170-length-37484-cov-13.910123_pt1 | contig 37484 bp, 45 predicted proteins | sample MGYA00244651_ERZ653648 | MGnify/ENA primary metagenome ERZ653648 (study PRJEB26926, sample SAMN06164910) | human gut metagenome | biome: ENVO:00009003; feature: ENVO:2100002; material: ENVO:00002003...
TTCTGCGGGAAATAGATCTCCATGTAGTAGCCGACCTGCAAGTACTCACGCCCCAACCGGGAGGCATCCTTTACAATCAGGGTGGAGACCTCCCCGGCTTCGATCATTTCCACGATCTTTTTCCAACTCGGCCGCTCAAAATTTGTTCCGGAATACCCGTCATCCGCAAGAAAAAGTGTGTTTTCAAAGCCTTTATCCCGTGCGAATTTTTCTAACAGATCCCGCTGATGCTGGATGCTGTTTGACTCCCCGGCACGCTCGTCCTCCTGACTGAGCCGCCCGTAGAGAATCGTATATTGTTGCTTCTGGCTTGCCATCATAACCTCCTTTTCAGTGGGGCAAGCCGGTACGGTACGGCAAGTATACCGCAGCGGCTGCCACAAGTCTATCAGATTATTATGCGCTGTGCGCTTCCTTTTCCAGTTCCGCGTCGATGCAGGCAATCAGTTTTTCCGTCGGCGTTGCGCAGGACTCTGCCGGAAATACAGACGTGATGCAGAACCGTTTGCTGCCGATCAACATCTCGCGCTGCTTTGCGATGCAGTCTCCCTCTATACGTGTTGTTGTGTCCCGGAAAACAGTTGCGACTTCACCGTCCTCTGTTCTCCGAAGCTTTGCCTGCTCCGGTATGTATCCGCCGAGAATACCGGTGTCCCGATAAATCTCCCAGTCCTTTTTCATAGGCTTCCTTTCTGCCTCCCGCTGGAGGCTGTTTTTATAAGTGCTGTTCCATTGTCCAATCCACATGATCGTCCTCAGCGTGACCGAGGGCGGTTTTCTTTTGCCTGAGCTTCTTTCGGCGCTTACTGTCGATCTGCAGCGGCATAGTCGTTCCGTCGTGCTGCGGCGCATCATCCGTCATCTGCTCCACAGCACGGCCAAGGCGCACAGCGCCGCGCACAAGATCACCGCTGTAATCGAGATCCACGCGCACGTCCGGATTTTCTTCCGCGTCTCCTGCACCGTATTCGAAAGCTGATTCTTCGTATCGTTCAGGATTGTGGTCAGGGCGTTCTTCGTATGGTCGTATTCCTTGGCGGCATCGATCTATCGTCTGGTGCGATTTTGGCCTTATGCACTTCCTGCTCAGGAATGTTTGTGAACATGGGAATTCCTGTATTTTTCTGCATTTTGATGAGTATGGCTATCGGCGTGCTATGTGGTCTGTTCAATGGTGCATTGGTCGCAAGATTAAGAATTCCGCCGATCATTGCCACAATGGCTTCCATGAACATTTTTCGAGGCATCGCGATTGTTGTAACGAAAGGCGACTGGATCACAGGCTTTCCAAAATACTTCAATACATTGGGCCAAGGCAGAATCTGTGGTATTCCGATCCCATTTTGGATATTTGCAATCATCACAGCCTCCTGCGGTATTCTGATGAAATATTTCAATATCGGCCGGAAAATATATGCGGTAGGCGGCAATATTAACGCAGCCGAATTGGCCGGAATGGATGTTGTTAGGACAAAGCTGATCGCCTACATGATCAGCGGAGGACTGATCGGATTGGCCGGCACCGTTTATGCATCCATGGTCGGAACGATCAGCGCTTCTACAACTGGGTCCTCGCTCGGCTTCCAGATCCTTGCGTCTGCGCTGATCGGCGGGATGAGTATCAATGGTGGCAAAGGAACCGTAATCGGCACGTTTTTAGGCGTTATGCTGTTGGGCGTGATCTCCAATGGCCTGATTCTTTCACGGGTGTCTGAATACTGGGTTGACACCGTGACCGGTTCTATCATCATCGTCGCTTTAAGCATCAACGCAATAAAGAACTTGCGAAATCAAAGGAGTGTGATGATTTGATGACGCAAAAAAACCACAAGAAAGCATTGGCTGCAGAGCAAAAAAGCCTCATATTTCTGGCAGCTTTAATTGCATTGTTACTGCTCATATTTTCGCTATGTTCTGAATGGTTCTTCGTTCCCGGAAATCTATTTAACATTGTTCGGCAAATTGCTGATATAGGAATGATTGCGTCGGTTTACAAAGGGATACATATAAAAACAACTAAAAATGGACTGCCAACCTACTGAATTTACCGCCCTATCGAGACACAGGGCGGTTTTTTCATGGGCAGGGAAAGGAGGTATCCCTATCTATGGGGCTTGACTGAAAACGGTCAGGCCCTTTTTTCATGCCATCAAATAAGAAGGAGGAAATGCGAATGGCCGATGAAAAAGCAAAAATCGTAACTGACGCAACCGGGCCGAGCTCTGGCCCTGCCCCGGCCCAGCCCGAAGTGGACGCACAGGTTTCCAAGCAGGAGCAGTCCGCTCCCGAGGCTCCAACCCCGGATAAGGCCGAAGCTCCCGCACAGGAGGCTCCAGCACAGGACAAGGCCGCAGACGCTCCCAAGGAGCAAAAGGCCGCCAGCGTGTCGGTCTTTAACTTCTCTGAAATCATGGCCGAGAAGAAGGCCACGGAGCGGGCCGCCGCCCAGCAGGAGGCAAAGGCCCCGGACAAAGGGACTTCCCCTACGCCGACCAAGGAGGACGGGCCGAAGCAGGAAAAGTCCAAAGAGCAAGAACAGGCACCGAAGCGCCGGGGCCGACCGCCCAAGGCCGACAAGTACAAGGCTGCCGCTCCCGCACAGAAAGAAGCGCCCAGCAAGAAGGATAAGGCAGTACAGAAATCTGCACAGCCGGGAAAAACGGAAAAGGCCGCTCCCTCCGAAAAGACAGAGAAAGCCCCCAAGGCTCCCAGTCCCGCTAAGGGTGCACCGGAGGTAAAGGCTCCCGTTCAGGCTGAAACACCTGCGGCTCCCGCCGAGGCTCCACGCCCGGGCAAGGAGGAACAGATTGTTTATATCAAGCTGTCCGAACTCCACGCCTTCAAAAATCATCCCTTCCAAGTCCGTAATGACGAGGAAATGAAGGCCATGGTGTCCAGCGTCCGGGATAAGGGCGTGACCCAGCCCGCTATCGTCCGTCCCCGTGAGGACGGCGGGTATGAAATCGTATCGGGCCACCGCCGCCAGAAGGCCAGCGAACTTGCGGGCTTCGTGGATATGCCTTGTATCGTCCGTGACCTGACAGACGAGCAGGCCATCACGCAGATGGTGGAGGACAATACCAACCAGCGTGAAAATATCCTGCCGAGTGAAAGGGCCAAGGCCCTGAAAATGCAGTTGGAGGCCATCAAGCACCAAGGAGCCAAGGAGGCCACTTCGGGCCAACTTGACCCGAAGGACGCCGGGCGGCGCTCCAATGAGATCGTAGCCGAGCGCAACAAAATGACGGTCAAACAGGTACAGCGCTATATCAAGCTCAATGACCTTGTTCCTGATTTGCAGAAAATGATGGACGCCGGGCAAATCAAATTTACCCCGGCGGTGGAGCTGGCTTATATCAAGCCCAAAAATCAGAGGTATATCGCCGTTGCCATTGAAGGCCAGCAGTCGGCCCCTTCGCTCTCGCAGGCCCAGCGCATGAGGGAGCTTGACCAGAAGGGCGTTCTGAATGGCGATGTGATCGACGGAATTATGATGGAGGATAAAAAGGAGGTAGACAAAGTGATTTTAACTGGTGCAGAACTGGGCAAATACTTCGGGAAGGAAACCACTCCGAGGGAAATGAAAGACCAGATTATCAAGCTGTTGGATGACTGGAAGGGCCAGCAGAAGGAAGTGGCCAAGCCGGAGAAAAAGGCCGCCCAGCAGGAAAAGTAACGCTTCTTCGGGTCAACTTGGCCCGAGGTAGTATGCGGGGCTCTGCCCCGCACCCCGAAGCTCAAAGGATATTAAATATTCCCCGTCGCCGGTTTTCAGGTAGCATATCCGGGAAAATCAGTCAAGGGCCAAAGCCGCCATGGGCGGTGCCAAAGGCACCCTTGACGGATTTCTCCCGGTTATGCTTTCAGGCGGCAAGCGACGGGGATATATATTCCTTTGAGCCGTTCCCCTTCCCACGGGAAGGGGCGGAGGGGTTGGGCTCCTCTGTCTGGCTCTTTTTAATATGTAGAAACGGAGGTACAAAACCATGAAAAGACCTTTAGCGTATATTACCGCCGCATGGTGCGGCGCTCCTGATACCGATATGGAGCTGGCCGCCCGCTATTGCCGCATGGCATACGAGGCGGGCTTTTCTCCTATTTGCCCTATTCTTTATCTGCCACTGTTCATCAACGACGCTATCCCGGAGGAACACAAAAACGGGATTGATATGCGCCGGGATATGCTGCGCCGCTCTCATGTACTTGTGGTCTGCGGTGACGAGGTGGACGAGGATGTGAAAAACGATATTGCCGTAGCCAAGCGGCTGAACATCACGGCCACTACCCTTGACGGTATCCTGACAGTCAACCAGCAGGGCCGCCACGATGTTTGAAGCCTATGTGACCAATCTGGGGATGTACCCGGAACGGGGCGTTGAAGTCGGAGAATACCTGAGATTTCCCACTACCATTGAGGAAGTGCAGGCCCTGTTCTCCCGGATTGGCATAGACGGAAAACGCTATGAGGAATACTTCATCACTGATTATCAGAGTGATGTGCTGGGACTGTATGACCACCTCGGAGAATACGAAAGCCTTGACGAGTTAAATTTCTTGGCGCACCTTCTGGAAGAAATGACCCCAGACGAGCTGGAAAAGCTGGAAGCAGTCATGGACGCCGGGGAGTACACAGGCAGCGTCAAGGATTTAATCAACCTGACCCAAAACCTTGACTGCTTCGAGTTTTATCCCGGAGTGAAGGACGAGGAAGAATTGGGCCGTATGTATATCTTGGAGTTTGAAGCTCTCACGGTGCCGGAGCACCTGATCGACTACATCGACTACGAGGCATACGGGCGGGATGTGCGTATCAACGAAGGTGGGCATTTTGCCCCCGGCGGCTATGTGTTCGACAATCAGAGTAAATTCATCGAGCACTATACCGGGCTGGACGATATTCCCGAGGAATACTGCATTTCCCATGTCCAAGCCCGGGACGAGAAGGAGGAAACACGCTCCATCTTGGAGACAATCAAGCAGTTCAAGGAGGATCCGCCTGTTCCCCACAAGGACAAGACGGAGCCTTCCCATGAGGAACGGTAGACCTCGGGCCAAGTTGGCCCGAGGTTCCACTATCCGGGCGGCTCCCCGGGGCCCTCCCGATTTCCCTAAATTCCCCGGAGGAAAGGAGGCAGTATGCAGGAATATGTAGAAGAACGGACAGTTGCCATATCCGTCAAAGCGGGCAAACTCTCGGGGCGGGCGCTGGCGGCGGCCTGCAAAAAAGTCCTGGCAGAAATGAAAAAGCACCATGAGGCGGCAAAACGGCCCCACGGCAGGCAGAGCGTAAAAAAGCTGATGAATCACTACGGCACCAAAAGCGCCATGACGCTGGTGGGAGCCCCCAAGGACTTTGACCGTATTGCCAAGGAGTTCCATGTGGACTACGCTTTTCACAAGACCAGTCCCAGCCACTACCTGCTGTTCTTCAAGGCAGATCAGGCCGACACCATTCAAGCGGCTTTCGGCAAATATACGGAAAAGGTCATGGGCCGCAGTCAGGACAGGCCATCTATCCTCGGCCAGCTTCGGCAATTCGTAGAGCAGATTGCGGCAAGGCCAAAGCAGAAAGAACAGGTCAGAGAGGCGGTGAAGGAGGAACGATAAGTAAGAAAATCAAGAAATATGTACTTCCATATTTCCCTTATCGGCCTCTGTACCCCAGCGGGCCGAGCCATATTCCATATCCCGGCGAAATTTCCGGGCCTTTTTGATTTTGGACTGTACCACGAAATACAGTATCACGGCCCCAGCTACACCTACGGCAAGGTCAAGGAGGCCCAGCCCCGGTGCATAGCTCTGAAATACCGGGCCGATGGTCTTAACCATACCGAACAGCTTTTCTCCGAGGTTGGCTCCCGCCGCCATGCGGTAGGCTGTGCCGCACTTGGAGAAAAACCAAAATGCTATGAGATATAGGCGGAATTGTAGACCGGCGTGTTCTCAAATTCCATGTGGATCTTCTGTTGCTTGCAGGTGCGCTGTAAGATGTTAAAAACGCTCTCACCCTCATAAAATGTGACGGTCATCGGTTTCAGAATCCAGCCGTCCTCCGGCACCAGCTCACGCTTTTCCTTATTACAAAGGTCCATATTGTCAAGGATTGTCGCGCAGGAGATGGAGAGGGTGCAGGTGTATTCCGCATCGCCAATTTCCACGTCCTCCGGCTCGACCGGGATGGGCTTGCCCTCCGGCACGGGGTCGGTCTGGTACTTGTCCTTGCCCGTACCGGTGTCGATCATCATGCCGCCCACTTCTTCATATTCGCCGGTTGCACTTGCCTGGATTTCCTCCGGCGAAACGTATTCTGGCTGTTCGGTATTAGCCTGTGCAGATTCTCCCGTCTGCGGGTCGCCAGACGGCTCTGGTGTGCTTTCGGCGGGTGTCTCTACCGGTCCCGTCTCAACGTCATCCGGCACGTCTGCCGCCGCTGTGTCCTGCTCCGGTGTCTCCACCGGATCGGCAACGGTCGGCTGTTCCGACGTGTCTTTCTGTTTCGGCATATCCCGGTCGCCAAGGGTAAAGGCCGCAGCCAGCGCCAGAACGATCAATACCGGAACAATGATTTTCCATTTGTGTTTCTGCCAAAATGTCATGTTAAATCAACTCCGCAGCGGTCAACATATTGTAAAGCATCTGTGCGATCTCGCAGCGCAGAATCGCTTTTGTGGATTCAATATTGAGGTCACTCTGGTCGAGGATATTGACGGAGTAGCAGAACGCTATCGGTTCCTTCGCCCAGGATGCCACGCTGCGGTAATCTCCGAACTGTGCCAGCATATCCTTTGTCGCTGCTGCGTCCATCGATGGATCAAGGCCACACAGCTTTGCGGCGCGGGCAACCATCGCGGCAGCCTCCTGCCGGGTGATGGTGCCGTCCGGATTAAACTTGCCGCTGCCAACGCCGTTGACAATGCCGCTGCTGTTGGCTGTGCCGATGTAACCGGCGTACCATTTGGAGCTGGGAACGTCCGTAAAGGCTTTCGTGTCCTTGGCTGCTAAACCAAGCGCACGGGTGACGATAGCGGCAAATTCCGCGCGCGTCATGGTCTTGTTGGGCATGAACGTGCCTTTTCCCATGCCGTTGATGATACCGCGGGATGCAAGTTCTTCGATAGCAGCTTTGTTCACATGATTTTTCACATCGGTGAACGTTGTGCCGGGAGCGGTTACGCCGGGAACATTCACAGAAGCGTCCACATTGCCCTTGTTAACGCTTGTGCTGGGTTTCGAGGTGTTCTTGGTCACCTCGCCCATACGGTACAGGCTGTTTTCGCCATTCGCCGCGCGGTCAATGGCGACCAAAGCGTAAAAGCCCTGTTCCGCAGACATCTGGTTATCTAGATTGGACTGTGCGGTTTAAACTGCATATGTTTCTCATTTTGCTGTCCGCTTTTAGCGTTTTTTACTTCCGTGCCCGGAAAAGCTTTCTCTTGGGCAAAACGCAAAAGCAATGAAAGTACACAGAAAATAAGAAAAACACCACTGCGTCCAACCCAACAGGGTTCGAATTACAGTGGTGTTTTCAGTTAGCAAAAGACGCCTTGAATGATCAAGACGTCTTCGAAGACTCCTTCTACACATGGCAGATGAGATATTTATATTATATCCATTTCCTTTGACTGGTCAATAGGATTTGAAAAAAAATATTGGCCAGAAGAGGATGGTTGTATGGAGCGATACTGTTTATAGTGCTTTAACTGCTTTTGAAGTGCATGATCGTAATCAAGATAGAATGCAGTAATCAGCAAAAAATATCCTTTTCTTTCTTCAAGCACAACCATATACCGTTCTTCTTCAAGAAGTAAATGTACGCGGGTTTTACTTTTGTATGGTTCATTCCAGATCTTAACGCCATCGCAGTCTTCACATTTTGATAGATCACAGTCATAATTTTCAATAAAAGCACGAACCCAGCGAATCCGCTCACATCTTCTAAAATCAGGGACACGTGCGCCATTCCCAGTATAGTCTTTACAGGTTGTATGAAAGAACGCTTCTTCTTTACCATATTCTATGGGGTAGTGCTTCACGTTGACCCTAGTATTCTTATATAGCGGATAACTGTCAATAAAATCCGATTTAAAAATGCTATACAATGCAGATTCATATATCGACCAGATATTCTCGTATTGTGCAAGGTATTCTAACTCCGGAAGCCAACAAATTTCATTCATAGTGTGTTCCTCGCGTCCCATACAAATAGATTGCACTTGCTCTCACGCAAGAGGGTTGTTCGCGTCAGCAAATAATTTGAACGCTTTTTAATCAATTCTATGATATCAATCTTTGCTTGACTCCGTGTGGTTCCATTCGGAAATACACGGTTCTGGTATCCGACAGCTCCAATCAGTAAATCTACCAACTGCATAATTTGTATCTCATCAGAACGAACCGGTTGCAGCCGTTGTATAACAGACTGAGAGAAATCGTACATTGAATTGCTACATACCTCTTTCAACTTCTGTGCTTTTCGATATGAATTTGTATCTTTAATATCGATATATATTTCATAGCGATCTTTTGGCGAAAGAATTACTTTCAGCATATCGAAATACATTTTATAATACCATTCGTCATGCGTCTGATGAAACGCTGCGTGATTTAGCTTCGATTTGTCGGGAATAATTATTGCCCGAAAATGTAGATCATCGTCATCAAAAAAGTAGTCAATAATATCTTTATAGGCTTGCACCTTTGCGGGACTGACTTTTGTCCATTTTAGTTCCGTGGACGGTGAAATGCCATTTCTGGCTTTGATCTCCTTAATACGCTGATTGATCTCTCTTAATTTGTTCTGAGGGCACCATACTGCCCCAATTACCATATCATTGATTCCGTCATGTTCCAGATGGCAGGTTTCGTCGCAGTAAACATTATACAACATAAATATAATTAACCCTCCACTGAGAAAATCTCTCAATTAAATTATAAGTACTTCTAGTCAATACGCATGCTTTTTGCGCCGGTTGAATGATACGCATCTTCCTTTTCCAGTATAACAGCTATATATGCTTTCGTCGAGATTTTTTGGCATACAATGATCATTTTCTCAGACATTAAGATATAATAGTCGCACGATGTTTAAGGAGATACGATCATGCCAAAAGAATATGAACCTTCTTTCAAAAAGGAAGTCATCCGCCGATACGAACAAGGTGTCAGCTTGAACGCACTCAGTCAGGAGTTCCACGTTGCGCTCAGTACGCTTTATCACTGGCGCAAAGAATACTGCTCCATACAGACAGTCAGCCACACCTACACACCGAAGGAATTTGACATGCTTATCCGCCGCTTACAAAAAGCCGAGCATGAGCTTGCAATCATCCGGCAGACCGGCTATCTGTCAAGGATGCCACTGCAGGAAAAGCTTGCAGCGTTGGAACGGCTCTACAATCAACCGGAAAACTCATTCAGTGTGCATGAGCTTTGTGAAGCGCTGGATGTTGCCCGCGGAACATTTTACAATCACATTTTCCGCCGCGCAGATCGAACGAAGTATGAACGTGAGCAGGAAGATCTGATGCAAAAGGTACAGCAGATCTTTGATGACAGCGGCCAGCGTTTTGGCGCGGAGAAGATTCGTGTGACTCTTGCAGCCGGCGGGATTCGCGTCAGCACAAGGCGTATTACGGCGATCATGCAGGAGCTTGATCTGCACAGCGTCCGCCCGGAGGCTAAGAAAGACTTCAAAAAGAGGCAGCAGGTTCGAAAGCAAAATCTCCTGAAGCGTGACTTCTTTGCCGCGCATCCAAACCAGGTTTGGGTCAGCGATATTACATATTTCAGAGTCAATGGTTATTGGCTCTATTTTTGTGCAATTTTAGACCTGTGCTCCCGTAGAGTGGTTAGTTTCCGCATATCCCGCAATGCCAGCACAAACCTTGTCACCAGCACGTTTCGAAAAGCCTATCAGGATCGCGGACAGCCCAAAAACCTGACCTTTCACAGCGACCGGGGTGCGCAGTACACTTCCGGTGCGTTCACAGCCCTGCTGCAAAAATGCGGTGTAAGGCAGTCCTTTTCAGCATCCGGCCGCCCACATGACAACGCGGTTGCCGAGTCTTTCTTTGCCTCCTTCAAAAAAGAAGAGGCGTATCGCAGAGAGTACACCTCAGAGCAGAGCTTTCGAAAAAGCGTCGAACGGTATGTTGCGTTTTATAATACCAGCAGGCCGCATCAAACGCTGAATTATCAGACCCCGCAGGCATTCGAAGCTGCCTGCACAGGATCTTTATAAAAAAGCAGTGTTCAAGTCACGCAGAGTCATAAAAATATTCGTTTTGCAATTTGAGACTTTTAAGGCCGATGCACAAAAGCGTCCGAGATAAAAAGTCTTGATTTCTCAAGGCTTTCAGAAACGAAGAACTCCGCTTTTCGACAAAATTGTTCGAAAAGCGGAGTTCATTCAGTCTGCACGATTCTGTCAGCGATCTGCACTTTGACGGCTTTCCTGTTTTGCGCGGTTCCGGTCATAAATCCGCTTGCTCTGCACAACGAGGGTGATTGGGGAAACGCCGTTCCACGAACCGCGCTTCGCTGCATAAAAATTTCGCTGATTTTTCTTGCTCTGTTTTTTCAGCGGTGTCACTTTCATCCTGAGAATCCATCCCTTCGCATCTACTTAGATACTTCAACTGCGCTTCCGTCTTTGCGGACTCTGAAAATTTCCGGCATAGGATTGGCATCCAGCAGTTCCGTCAGAGTGCGCGGGGTATAGCGCATATACTCCATCATGCAGCCCACATTGATCAGCCTGCTTGGAATGCCCATTGCCCACTGCTCTTTCTTCCACTTCTCAACGAGTTCCCACTCGCTGGTATTATGTACATGCCCGTACAGCATTGTCGCTCCGTGGTGCTGGTTTTTATAAAATAGCATCGGGTAATGACTCAGAATGACCAAGCGGTTTTCGTCATTGACTTCTGCGTACTGCGTAATGCTTTCCCAATAAAAGCGGAGCTTTCCTTTCACGCGGTCATGGTTGCCCTGAATCAGGTGCTTATGTCCCCGCAACCGCTCCATAATCCGAATACTGTTTTCTTCGTTTTTCCAGAACGCATCGCCGAGCACATAGACTGTATCATCTGACGTGACGCGGCCATTCCAGTTTTGAATCAGAGTATCGTCCATCTGTGCGGTATCTGGAAATGGGCGATTATCAAAACGGAGCACATTCGTATGTCCAAAATGCATATCTGCAATGTAATAAATCATATTTTCTGTTTCCTTTGTCAGTTTCCTTTTTATTATACAGGGTAATCCGTCAAAAGTTCACTTTGTGAAAAATATTTATCTGTTTTCTCTGAGAGGTTGGTATCAAAATGTGATACCAACCTCTCAGAGAAAGCTCTTGCAAAAGTGTGCGCATACCTCCAGTTTTTTCTGTGTCTTGCGATCTGGCTTTCTATAGTGTTTCCTCGATCTCGTAGCCGCCGCCGAAAATGATCGTCAGCTTTCCATCATTATGTACCTTGATGCACTCGATCATCTGGCGCACGATGCTGTCATCGTACTGCGTTTCATTCGCATTGCGCTCGGCGATGATGTTCTGAATTTCCTCCAGCCGCGCTTGGCGGGAGCCGTCCTTGTGGATGCTCTCCTGAATTGCGGCAATGCGGCGGTTAAGCTGCTCGATCTGATCAGAAATGCCTTTGAATTCATCCTCGCTGCTTTCCACATCCTTTCCAGCCGCGACGGTTTCGTTGACAAGATCCAGCATCCGTTTGTTCAGCGTGTCGATGCGGCGCGTGAGCAGGTCGATTTCCTCCGAACCGCCATTTATGCCGATGGCTTCTCCAATGGTGGCTTTCATGAGCGTCAGGTATGTGGACTCGTCCTCTGCGTGAAAGCGCTTCAGCGCTCGGACAACGGCCCCATGCAGGGCTTCTTCCTCCGCGGTGATGGAGTTCTTACAATACTTTTTGCCATAGTCCAAACGGCTGACGCAACGCCAGACGATTTTCTTTTTTCCGCGGATATTCCATGTGACACGTTTGTACCGGCTGCCGCACTCTGCGCAGTGGAGGACTTCCGTCAAAGCATACTTTGAGTATCGGCCATTTGCCGTAACTGCGGTTTTATCCGATTGAAGCCGCAGTGAATTTCTGCGTGACAGTTCTTCTTGTGCGCGGTTGAACACCTCACGGCTGATAATCGCTGGATGATTGTTCTCGACAATGTACATGGGTGCTTCGCCCTGATTCGCTTTTCGCGTTTTGGAGATGCAGTCGACCGTAACGGTTTTCTGGAGGATACAGTCGCCACAGTATTTTTCGTTCCGCAGGATATTCATGATCATGTTCTTGCTGAAGCTGAGATTCTTTCCGGGAATCTCGATTTTCTCTGCTTGCAGCGTTTGCGCGATCATCTTGATCGGCTGACCGGCGAGGAACATCTCGTAGATCCGCTCCACGATGGCTGCTTCTTCCGGCACGATCTCCGGCTGACTATCCGCACCTTTTCGGTAACCGAGGAAATTCTTGTATTGAAAGCTCACTTTCCCTTCTTCAAACTTCTTGCGGTAGGTCCATGTGATATGCTTGCTGATGCTCTCGGATTCGGACTGCGCAAAACCTGCGTAAATGACAAGGTATAATTCGCTCTCGTTTTTCAGCGTGTCAATGTTCTGTTCTTCAAAGAAGATGCCAATGCCCTGCGCTTTTAAGGATCGTACATATTCCAGACACTCCACCGTGTTTCTGGCGAATCGGGATACGGATTTCGTGATGATATAGTCGATTTTCCCGTTCTGGCAGTCGCGGATCATGCGCTGGAACTCCGGGCGTTTGTCCGCCCTTGTGCCGGAAATGCCTTCGTCGGCATAAAGGCCGGCAAACTCCCATTCCTTGTTGGCTGCGATCATTTCCGTGTAAACGCGCATCTGGTTCTGATAGGATGTAAGCTGTTCTTCGGAATCTGTGGAGACGCGGCAGTAGGCCGCCACCCGCTTTTGGTGATATTTCTCCTTGTCCACAAGGATGGACTTCTTCGGTTCAATCAGGGTGACTGTCCGCTTTGGGATTTTCTGTACTTCCATTCGGTTTATCCTCGCTTTCATAAATCTCGGTCTGTGTCTTTGTATGCAGAATGACGCTGCCTCCCGCGGAAAGGGAGACGGCGTCAATCAGGCTGGAAAAGCAGGCGCTGTTGAACGCATCCTGTGGGTGCATCAAAGCGGCGCGTTTTCTGGCAATCTGCGCGGCGAGCTGTGTTTTTGCATTGGTTTGCCGATAAAGCTGGCCTGCAATCTCGCGCAGCAGGTCTACGATCCGCTGCTCATCCGGCTGCTCCCGCAACATCTCATTTGCGATCTGCTGCTGCAGCTCCTGCACCGCAGGAGAATCTGTGCGCCGCACTATTTCATGTGGCAGCAGGAGATCGGCGTTTTCAATGATACGGTTCATAAGCAGCGTGACCTTTTGGAGCAGTTCACCATCGCTGATTCGCACCCGCAGGCCGCAGGCAGTGTTGCTGCACGTCCAGCTTTCCCGGACGGCCCGCTTGGAGTTGATGTGCCGGAGCATGGGCGCGCCGCAATTTCCGCAGCGGATATGGTCGCGGAGTTGCCGGATTCCTTCACATTCTGTAACGGCCCGATTCCAGCGCCGTGCGCTTTTGGCTGCGACCGCTTCCTCGTAGACAGCGTCTTCGATGATCGCGTCAAATTCAGCATCGCCGGTGTATTTGGCGTTTTCTAGTATCCGAGAGATTCTCGCCTTGTCCCAAACGCAGCTTCGCTCTGTGTATGGGATGTTTTTCGCTGTGAGATCTTCCGCAATCTCCTTGAGCGATGCCCCGTGAATATATGCCGTAAAAATGCCGCGCACAGTTTCGGCCTCCTGCTGGTCGATCACGGTTTGACCGTTGCGGATGGTGTAGCCAAACGGTAAATATCGAATCTTTTTCATACCCGTCCCTCTTAAATCTGTTCTGTAAATCTGAGTCCGCCAAGCAGCGTTACCGTCATTTCGTCATGGTGATTGATGCAAATGTCGGTAACAATCTCATGGAACAGCTTCTCGTCGAACACTTCCAGCGGCTGTTCCAGCTCGTCAATCAGGGATTTCAGCTTTCGGACATCTTCCAGCATGGTGAGAATCTTGGACTCAAAGCTGCTGTATCGCTCGGCTTTCAGTTTATCGAGCTGCTGGCGGATCTCCCGCGCCTGCGTATGGTAAATATCTGCGGCGAGGTATCCCTTCGAGCGCAGCCGCTCCAGTGCGAGCAGTTTTGCATTCAGTTCCGCGATGCTTTGGCTGAGCTGGCTGGCCGCTCTGTTGTTCCGCTTATAGGCTGCGGCGGCAAATTCAAGCTTCTGAATCGTCCGACCGAAGATATCTTCTTCGCAGAAGCGCAGCTTGTTGATCATGGTGATGATGCCGTCGTAAATACGTTCCTCACTGTAATAGCCGGAATTGCAGGCATTGGTATCTGCCGCGTGTTTTGAACAGACCCACTTGATTACGCCACTTCGCACCTTCCGGTGATAGAAAGAGCCGCACTCGGAACACCGAATGCGGCTTGTAAGAGGGTATTCTGATTGAGACATTTTCCTTCCAAACTTCCTGCTTCTGCTCTGAAGTAGTGTTTGTGCAGCCTGAAACATTCCCTGTGGTAAAATTGCATCGTGGGTATTGTACGCAAAAAACTGATCCATCTCTCCATAATTGCGATGTTTTTTGAATGGCACGGTTTCCTCGCCATAGTATTTCTGGAATAGTGTATCCCCATCGTATTTTTCATTGGACAAGATATACGCGATTCTGTTCGCTTTCCACTGTTCTTTCTTCCCCTTTGTCAGAACGCTTTTTGCGCTTAATTCGTGTGCAATTTCAACCGTCGACATTCCATTTAAGTACGCTGCAAATATCCAACGAACGACCTCGGCTTCCGGTTCATAGATAACAAGTTTTTTATCAATTAGCCGATATCCATACGGTGCATTGCTTGCGATGTATTCCCCCGACTCCATCCGTTTGACAATGGACAGCCGCTGGTTCTGCGAGATGGATTTGGATTCTTCCTGTGCGATGGCGGCAAACGTATTGAGCAGCATCTCGTCGGCCATCGCCAGTGTGTTGATTCCATCTTCTTCGAACTGCACCCCGATGCCGAGCAGCTTCAGCTTGCGCGTATAATTCAGCGCCTCTTTCACGTTGCGTGCAAATCTGGAGACTGATTTTGTAAGAATGAGGTCGATCTGGTGAAGCTCACACATGCGGATCATCCGCTGAAATTCCGGACGATTATCCGCTTTCATGCCGCTGAGACCCTCGTCGGCAAAAATGTCGACCAGCTCCCATCCCTGCTTCTCTGCAATGTATTTCGTATAAACATGTTCCTGCGTTGCAAAGGAATTTCGCTGATCTGCGGAGTTTGAGGACACGCGGCAATATGCCGCCACGCGCAGCTTGGGGATCTCCTGCTTCGTCGTTGGCGCAATCGGTTTTGCAACTGGCATTTTTCTCACCTCCCATGCCGTTTTTCAACGACAAGTATATCCGCGAAAAGGTTCAAGTCTACTGATATCTTTCAAACGGCCCCGAATTCTACCAAACGCTGAAACGGCGGCGGGAATTCTTGTGGAAACCGTGCAAATTACAGTTTAATCTGCGAGGACAATGTCCGCGCCGGTCAGTGCCTGATAATATTTCTTGGCTCTGCGGTATTCTTTTTCCGTAATGTCTCCGCGCTGCCGCAGGGCGCGGAGTGTCATCAGGATTCGGAGAAAATTTGCATTTTTGTTTTGGTGATCAGATAGCATTTGTGTTTTCTTTCCTCCTGTGCGTCTGTTTTTGTACTTCGTCACACGCGCTCCAACGCGCGATTTTTATGCCTTTGGGGTGCAGCGTCCCCACCGGGACGCAGAAAAGCCGACACGCGGGCGCGTGTCGGCTGACGGTTGCTTCGTGGCTGGTCACTATTTCAATTTGATTTTTCCTTTGAGTGCGCTGTCGCTGGGTTTTATTCCATAATCATATTTTTTAAGCAGTGTGTCGAGAAGCAGATAGTTACTGTCTGAGAACATTGGGCTAACAACAATCCGCATATTGCTTATAACAGCATCATCTAAGTCTGCATCATAATATGGTTTAAGTGGGATATTATTGCGTGCGCGCTGAAGTATTACAATATAACGAAACTCTTGTTGGAAATTCCAATGACTCCGTTTGAAACGTGCGATAAGCTACTGCGTATTGCATGAACCGCTGCACCCCTTTCCGAAAATACCGGACAACAGCCAGCCGATAAAGCCCATATAGGCCATCGTGATGAACGGGTTAGAAGTCAGCGGACAAGCTCCAGTGGGGCATCCCACAAAGTAGTAATATGCAAGGCCAACTAATGCGCCGCCTGCGGTAAAAAGAACTGGCTTCAGCCATTTTTTAATTTTTTCTTTCATCTCACATTCCTCCTGCTAAATATTCCTCTGCATAGTGAACAGCAGTTGCCCCATCGGCTACAGCAGTTACGACCTGCCGTAATGCCTTTGTGCGGACATCCCCAACGGCGAACACACCGGGGATGTTGGTGCGGGTACTCTCATCTGCAATAATGTATCCAGCCGGATCAATCTCAATCTGATCTTTCATCAATTCGGTGGAAGGCTTTCTTCCCACGCTTACAAATACACCATCGCAAGCAAGGGTACTTTCTTCTCCAGTTTTCACGTTCCTAATCTGGATACCGGTCAGCTTTTCGTTATGGAGCAGAGCTATAATCTCACTGTCCCAGACAAATTCTACATTTTCTGTTTTCATCAAAGGTTCATGGTAGATCTTTGTTGCTTTTAGGGTGCCTCTGCGGTGAACGACGATGACCTTTTTGCAGATCCGGGAGAGAATCAGCGCATCCGCCGCAGCGGTATTGCCACCTCCTGCGATGACAACCGTTTTATTCCGATAGAACATTCCGTCACAGGCTGCACAGTAATGGACACCTTTACCGATTAACGCCTGTTCCCCATCAACACCCAGCTCTCTGGGACCGGCTCCTGTAGCCAATACGATGGATTTTGCGTACATAGCGCCTTCGCTGGTCACAGCTTTCTTTACAGAACCTGACAGTTCCAGAGACAGCACCTCAGTCAGCTTGGTTTCCACACCAAACCGCTCCGTTCCTCGCTTCATTTTTTCTCCCAGGGAGAAACCGTCGATGCCATCCTCGAAGCCGGGATAGTTGTCGATTTGCTCGGTCAGAGCCATCTGCCCACCGGCAGACAGCTTTTCTAAAACCACGGTGTCCATTCCTGCTCTTGCAGCATAAAGGGCTGCGGTATACCCGCCGGGACCGCCACCTACAACGATCATGTCATAGATATGCTGCGCATTATTTACTTCCTGAGTCCGGTGCTGTAAGGTTTCCTCAATAAAAGCCACCAGCTGCGCTCTGGATTCTGGAGCGACGATAGAGCCAAGAGTCTGTCCGCTGTGATAGATCAGCAGAGTAGGGACAACTTCAATAGCCTCGGTCTCAGCCAATTCCGGTTCATCATCAATGTTGACAGCAGTGAATATCAGTGTATCCTTATATTCCTCAGCAACGCTTTCCAATGCTGGAGCCAGACGGCGGCAATATACGCACCAAGGGGCTGAAAACTCCACCAGAACAGTCTTTCCGCTATGCACCATTTCTTCAAATTGATTTCTATTAATATTGATAACTGCCATATTGCCAGCTCCTTTCCTTTGCTTGATTATAGTATAGCCAATCTAAAATAACATTTCGGTGATGATATCACATAAAATAGTGCGACATTGCTGCCGCACTAAAATTTTTCGTTATTAAGTAACTCGAGGATATGTTCACTGGAACGGATGATTTGAGACTGCTTATCTTTTATGGATGTTTTTTTGCCTCCTCCAGCGAGAGAGAAGCATATAAATGACCCGTGTATGCTTCCTGCCTGAGAGAATCTTTATACTGTTCAGCTGCAAGATATTGTTTCTCAAGAATACTTAGGTTTTACCGCCTCCTTTATCTATATTTTATCAAATCACGACACATATTCCGTGACTTAATCACCTATTTCAGTCGCAGGAGTGATGGCCGCAGCCGTGGGAACCGCAAGAGTGACCTTCCCCATGGTGGTCGTGATGATCACACCGAACATTGGGGTTGAAGTCCAGTTCGCCTGCTACCAGTGCTTCTGCTGCTGCATCAGCGTTGCCGGAAACACCACCATAAAGCCGGATACCCACATCGCTCAGTGCCATCTGGGCACCGCCACCAATACCGCCGCAGATCAGGGCATCTACCTTCAGTGCACTCAGGACGCCTGCCAGTGCACCATGTCCGCTGCCGCCAGCATCCACAACCTTAGACGAAATGATTTTTCCATCTTCCACATCGTAGATTTTAAACTGTTCAGTGTGACCGAAGTGCTGAAAGATTTCTTCGTTTTCATAAGTGACTGCAATTCTCATAATATTATCTCCTTTCGGTTTTTCGTGCATCGGATGGATTTTTTGCTGATAGCAATTTCTGCACCCGTAGGCTGCGCTGTTTCCGTTGCAGAGTGTAAAATCCCCTCCCTCGATTCGCAGAGGAAGTCCCTCAACCAGCGCATCGGCCAGTTTTTTGCGGGCAGCTGCATAAATCTGCTGAACCGTTGTTCTGGCAATACGCATATATTCTCCGCATTGCTCCTGAGAAAAACCTTCACGGTCAATCAGGCGAATGGATTCATACTCATCCACATTCAGGACAATGGGAGTCAGTTCCTCGCCGCCACGAACCGGAACAAAACCATCATTATTCGGTAAACAACAAACTTTTCGGCATTTTCTCGGTCTTGGCATAGATTCACCTCCATATTATTTGCAGCATATGCCATTTATACAACCATTGTACATCCTCCCTCTCCTATATGTCAACGGAATTATTGACATATGCCATAAATTATTTTATACTATGTGTATTCAAGGAGGTGTACCCATGGATTTTTCATCCTATTTTCCAATTTGGAACAAACTGACACCGACCCAGCAGCAGATTTTGGAGCGAAATGCAGTTTTACGAAAAGTGGACAAAGGGACCGTGATTCACAATGGAACTGTGGAGTGTACTGGTCTTCTGCTGGTAAGAAGCGGACAGCTTCGTGCCTATATTCTTTCCGATGAAGGACGAGAGATTAGCCTCTATCGTTTGTTTGATCGGGATATTTGCCTGTTTTCCGCCTCCTGTATGATGAACAGTATTCAGTTTGAGATTACCATTGAGGCGCAGAAGGATACCACGATGTGGGTTATTTCTGCTGACACTTATCAGCACATTATGAAAGAGTCTGCTGTGGTAGCTAATTTTACCAACGAAATTATGGCCACCCGTTTTTCTGAGGTTATGTGGCTCATGGAGCAGATCATGTGGAAAAGCTTTGATAAAAGGTTGGCAGGATTTCTGCTGGAGGAATGCAGCTTAGAGGGAACAAATATCCTCAAGATTACCCATGAAACCATTGCGAGCCACATGGGTACCGCCCGTGAGGTAGTTACCCGAATGCTTCGCTATTTCCAGAACGAGGGTATGGTCAAACTGACTCGTGGAACAGTGGAGATTACAGACAGAATCAGACTGGAACAATTGCAAAATGATTAAGCAAAAAGGACATCTGCTTGCTATTAGTTGCAAGCAGATGTCCTGATTTTATGCTCGATCCATTCCGCAGGCCGTAGCCGATTCAATGAGACAGCGATCATTGGTCACAGCATCATAGAACCGGAAGCCGCCGGAGAAGTTATAGCAGTCAAAGCCGTTTCCGGCCAGGATACGACAGGCAATGTAGCTGCGCAGACCGCTCTGACAGATGACGTAGACAGGCTTACGCTTGTCCAGCTCACCCAGCCGCTCCCGCAGCTCGTCCACCGGGATGTTAAAGAAGCCGTCAATGTGTCCGTGTGCGAATTCTTCCACAGTGCGGGTATCCAACAGAGTTACGCTTCCGTCACGAGGAAGACGATCTGCATCTTCCAGATGCCATTGTTTCAGAACACCGTTTGCGATATTTTCAACCATAAAGCCAGCCATATTTACCGGGTCTTTCGCAGAGGAATAAGGCGGTGCGTAGGCCAGATCCAGATCCTTCAGTTCCGTGGCTTTCATTCCTGCCCGGATAGCAGTGGCCAGCACATCAATGCGCTTATCCACACCTTCATAGCCTACGATCTGCGCACCCAGCAGGCGATAAGTCGCCTTTTCAAAGACCACCTTCATTGTCATGACTTTCCCGCCGGGGTAGTAACCTGCATGGCTCATGGGTGACAGGATAACCGTATCAACATCCAGCCCTGTTTTTCTGGCGTTGGTCTCATTTACGCCGGTAGTAGCGGCAGTCATGCCAAAGATCTTGATGACACTGCTGCCTTGGGAGCCGGTATAATGGCTGTCTCCGCCACAGATGTTGTCCGCAGCGATTCGTCCCTGTTTATTGGCAGGGCCAGCCAAAGAGATCAGAGCATCCTGCCCGGTAACGAAGTGCTTCACCCGCACCGCATCACCCACGGCATAGATGTCGGAAATGGAGGTTTCCATTCGGTCATTGACCACAATACTTCCTTTAATGCCCAGTTCCAACCCGGCATCCTTTGCAAGGGTGGTTTCGGGAGAAACCCCAATGGCCAGGATTACCATATCCGCATGGAGAGGCGGTTCTTCTTTCAGCAGCACATCCACGCCGCCGTCCCTTTCCTCAAACCCTTCTACGGTATGACCAAGTGCCAGCTTTACACCGTGCTTGCGCATTTCATTATGGATGAAAGAAGCCATATCGGCATCAAAGGGATTCATAAGCTGTTTTGGACGCTGAACAATGGTGACATCCATCCCCAGCTCTCGCAGGTTTTCTGCCAGCTCCAATCCAATGAAGCCACCACCTGCCAGTACAGCGGATTTGGGATGGTTTGCATTGATGTAATCCTTGATGCCGAAGGTATCTTCAACAGTGCGCAGAGTAAACAGCTTATCAAGACCTACACCGGGAAGCCGGGGCTGAGTAGGCTTGGCTCCGGGAGAGAGAATCAGTTTGTCATAGCTCTCCTCGAACTCCTCACCGGTTTCCAGATTTTTCACGGTAACTTCTTTTTTTTCGGGATGGATAGCCGTGACCTCATGGCGCACCTTCATGTTTACATGGAACCGGGAGAAGAAGCTTTCCGGGGTCTGGAGGATCAGATCCGACCGATCGGTAATCACATCACCGATATAGTATGGCAGACCACAGTTGGCATAGGAGATATACCCCGAGCGCTCAAAAACTACGATTTCTGCCTGCTCATTCAGTCTGCGAATACGGGCGGCAGCGGTAGCACCGCCTGCCACACCGCCCACAATGACAACTTTCATGTTATCGTTCCACCTTTCCCGCATAAGCGGAAATTCCGCCTATGTTTTTCACGTTGGTATAACCCATCTGCTTCAAAATAGCAGCTGCCTGATGGCTTCTTGCACCGCTGAGACAATGAACAAAAATGGGGGTAGATTTATTGTCAATCATGCCAGCCACTTTGCTAATGGACTGCAAAGGAACATTTTTACTGCCGGGGATATGCCCCTGCCGGTATTCGTCGGGGGTGCGAACATCCAGCAGGACTGCGCCATCCGTAGTGCTATATTCTTTGACAGCCTGATTGATGTCAGGGCCTTTCAGGAAATCAAAGAATCTCATCTTTGCACCTCCTTACAGCATGGCGAGAATCTGAGCCTTAGGTCTGGCACCGGTGACTTGATTGACAATCTTTCCGTTCTTCATAACCACCAGAGTGGGTATGCTCATCACGCCGAACTGCATAGCCAGGTCCTGTTCCTCATCCACATTAATTTTAACAACCTTGATATCGGAGCGCTCCTTGGCAATCTCTTCTACCAGAGGAACTACCATGCGGCAAGGACCACACCAGGGAGCCCAGAAATCCATCAGGACGGGCTTGTCCGAGTTCAAAACCTCTTGATTGAAATTGTTTTTATTAACACTGATAGCAGACATATTTAAGTCCTCCTGTTTTCTTTTTTATGGCTTTATTATATCCAGCAGTCGTTCCTTGTTCTGTGATTTTATCACTTATCGCCGTTGACTGTTTCACCGGACCAACTATTAATTCCGCCGATCTCAATGATATTGGTGTAGCCCAGTTTCACCAGTTTTTCAGATGCCTGCTTACTCCGATTACCGCTGCGGCAGTATACCAGAATCAGCTGATCTTTATCCGGCAGTTCAGAGATATCCTCTGTGCCAATGGATTCGTTGGCAATATTGATAGCACCGGGAATATGCTTTTCGCTATATTCCTGAGCAGTACGAACATCGAGGATGATGTATCCGGTTTCCTCCTCCATCATCGTAATAGCTTCCTCCATAGTAATCTGTCGATAGGTTTTTTCAGCGGATTGCGTTGCACAACCAGAGAGAAGCAGTAAAGTCATTAAAATGGGAATGATTCTTTTCGTGTGGATACCTCCATATTTTGAAGATAGGGCAGCCGTTTCCAGCTGCCCTGTTTCCTTTTTTATGTTCTTGCCATTCCGTCTACACTGAGCACAACGCCCGTGATATAGGATGCTTCGTCAGATGCCAGGAACACAAATGCATTGGCAATATCCTCCGGCTGACCCAGGCGGCGCAGAGGGATCTGCTTGATGAGCGGATCAATTACTTCCTTGGGAACAGCCTTCATCATATCGGTCAGGGTAATACCGGGAGCGACTGCATTCACTCGAATACCCTTCGGACCCAATTCTCGGGCAAGGGAAACCGTCAGGCCATTGACAGCAAATTTGGATGCGGGATAAGCAAAGCCACTGGGCTGGCCGTAAATGCTGACCATTGAGGAGGTGGAGAGAATAACACCTTGACCTTTTGCAATCATGCACTCACTGGCGGCTCTTGTAGCATTGAACACGCCTTTTACATTCAGATCCATAACCTTATCAAAGGTTTCCTCCGTATACTCGGTAAAGGGAGTGCTTTCGGATACACCGGCATTGTTCACCAGAATATCAATGCAACCGTATTTTGAGGCAGCTTCTCGGAACGCATTGCGGACAGATTCCAGATTGGACAGGTTAGGACTGATTCCCGCAACTGTTGCATCAGGGTACTTTTCTTTCAGCTGCGCAACCGCTTTGTCAGCAGAACCTTGTGAGCTTGCGGTCAGGATTACCGTAGCACCTTCCTTCAAAAATTTGTCTGCGGTAGCGTAGCCAATGCCACGGCTGCCTCCGGTGATGATTGCAACTTTATCTTTCAGTCTCATAAGAATACCTCCTTGTGTTTTGTATTTGTAGTATAACCTGTTTCGGAGGCGCTTTCCGTGATAAAATCACATTTTTCCAAAAAGGAATGATAGAAAAATCATGCCCGTGCATAAATAAAAAGCCACAGTCACGCTCCGATTTGAAGTGTAGACTGTGGTTTTTATTTTACAGGTTCTGCACTTTCAGCCATCTTGATGATTTCGGAATCATCAATTTTGCTTGGAGTGTATTCCAGAACATAAGTGACTTCCGGAGAATAAGTCCAACAGAGAAATGCCGTGTCATCTTTCTTGTAAAGAGCGCCCGGCCAGTCCTGAATCATCATTTCCTCACAGCTGTCCATACCATCAACAAAATGCATCGAGGTGAGAATGTAACTACGGATAGCGAAATATGGGGGAGGGTGTCAACCAAAATATCTCGACAAACAGCCGACAAAAAATGACAGCCAGCGAAATGCTGGCTGCCTGTTCGGGCACAAAATGGGAACGGCCCGGGAAACGCATAGTCAGTCGAGAATCTCCATGAGTCGGCCGCAGCAGAAGGGGATGACCTCGCCTTTTTTGACGTGAACGGTCTTGTTGCACGTCTGACAGTAAACATCCGTGTCATACGGCGCACGAACGGCAGGAATTGCGCCAAGTTCTTCTTTGGAAAGACCTTCAATGTGGAACATTGCGGTTTTGTCCTCACTGGGAATGTAGGTGCCCATTGGTTCAAGGCGCTTCGTCTGGCCGATACAGTTGGACATCTTGATCCAGAGCGCCTCCAGCTCTGTTTTTTCTGCGGGATTCTCCGGGGTGAACTCAACAATATCCTGATTGATTCGAATTTTCATAATAGTTGATCTCCTTTTCTTAGCCGCTCATCAGACCGGAGATGACGCCCATGATCTTATCATGGCAGCCGCCGCAGCCGGTGGAACAGCTTGTGATTTTTTGTACTTCTTGAAATTCGCGCTCGACGTCGGAAAAGCGGTTCGTCTGCGCAAGTGCGCGGTCAATATCCGCGAGCGTGACGTGCTTGCAGTGGCAAAGCTCTGCGTTCTCTTTGTATTCCATCGCCGGTCAGACCTCCGCAAATGCGGACTTATCCAGACCGCAGTCAGGGCAAACCCAATCCTCAGGGATTTCTTCAAACGGTGTGCCGGGGGCAATGCCATTCTCGGGATCGCCGACGGCCGGATCATAGACGTAGCCGCAGGGACATTCGTATTTCATGCTTGAATCCCCCAAAACAATAATGATTATCATTACTGATTATAAAATACCATAACTTTCCCGATTTGTCAAGAGGGAACTTGCAAAAGCAGCGCATCCTGATGGAAGCGCTGCTTTTGCTGCAAGGGAGACATGGGAACAGATCGTGAAATGGATGCGGATAGGGTTGAGCAAAGGGGATGCGAGGGAGCAGGACAGGCGCGGGACAGACAGACCGAAGGGGATTGGGAGCAGGCGTGGCGAGAGGATGCGGGGATGATTGTTGAGAGGGAACAGAATAGCCAGCCGGATGCGCTGATTTTTGACATATTAGACAAGAATGAGGATATAGGTTCAGAAAGAAACTGTTTTTTGCGAAAAAGGCTAGGAATGACTGCAATGTGGTGTTTTTGCAGGAAAGTTTTACCGCTGAAAAATGAGTTCCTCCGATAAGAAGTCCTTCTTCTTGATGCCGCGCTCCTTGAGATAGCGGTCGAGGCGGTCAAAGAGCTCTGCGGGGATCTGTGCGGCTAAGGTTCTCATTTCTCCGGTCATGATTTTTCCATCCTTCCAGTCGTAATATTCCGTGATCATGGCTTCCACATACTCACCGAGGGTCATCCCGGCTTTTTCCTGCTCCTGCCGCACTCTGGTGTGGAGTGCGACCGGCAGCATGGCGCATAGGTTTTTTCGTGTTTCCATTACAGTCTCCTTTCGCTTTGGTACGCCAAGTATCGCAGGAAAAAGGAAAGAAAGCTATTCACCAGAGTCAACAAAGAATGCCGCACAAACGAAGCAAATTGGACTAATCCGTAAACAAATCCGGTCTGGCTGCGACGGCAAAGCCCTCGCGCCCGGTCACGACCACGCCATTCTGCCCGCCGGAGCAGTGGATGACGAGGAGATTACCCACGCTGTCGTAGCCGCAGACGATCCCGACGTGGCTGTCATCCGCGTAAAAGACGAGATCACCGGGCAGCGCGTCTGACCATGCAATGTTGGTGCAATACCCATGCTGCGAGGCTGCGCCACCACCGCGTCCGGGCAGATATGCACCGTTCGTGGCGTTATAGAGTGCCCAGTCCACAAAGCCGGAGCAGTCTAGTCCGAACGGAAGCACCTTGCCGGTCGAGCCGCTGCCGGATGCAGTAACCGTCGTCGGCGTTCCCCATCGGCTATCCCAGCCAAGGACGAGGCTTTTGCCGCCCCAGAAATACGTCACCTTTCCGAGAAGCTGATAAGCCGTCAGGACAATGGATTCTCGCAGCGGGTCAAGATCATCCGGCAGAGTGCCTTGAATGTCCGAAATGTCGACGGGACCGATGGGCGTACCGCCCGGTTGATAATTACCGATCAGGGACAGGAAAATGTCGTCGTAGTCCGGTTTCAGCAGTTCTTCGAGCATCTCCCGCTGCTGGTCGGTGAAACTGTACTCATCTGCCATCTGCATGGCATCCTTGATCTGTGCGGAGATGTGCAGAGTTGTGATCTGCTCGCCATCTACGGTTCTGGTTGTCAATTCGTATTCGAGCTTGTTCGCGTCGAAAAAAATTTCCCGCAGGAGCTGGAGTTTTTCTTCGTCCATTGTCATAACGTCCAAGCCGTGTTCTTCGTCGGTCGAGACCTTGACCGCGTACACAGCCAGCACGTTCCGCCAGTTTTGCAGCATGGCCGCTTCCATGCCCTCCTGCATATCCAGCTCATCGTATGGATGATCCTCCATGATACGGTAGATTTCATCGGTGAACTCGCCGTTCAGCGTCGCAACCGCGTCCGGGATTTTAATTTCCGTGCCGGTGTCCTCCCCGGCGAACAGGATTCCGAGCGGCGAGGCAAACAACATCCCTACAAGCAAGATCACCACAACAACGGAAACTGCCGCCGCGCCGCCTGCGCCGATAGCTGCGGCCAGCTTTTCTGCCGCTGCCGCGATTGCCCGAAGGACTTTCTTCCCAGCCTCTTTCGCGGTTTTGGCCGCTTTGATTGCTGTATCCCGAAGAACCTGCCCTTTGCGGATGACAGCTGCGGCCTGCTTGGGAGCCGCCGCCGACGCTTTGCTGGGCAAGGCTTTTGCAGCAGGTGTGGTGGACTTGATTTTCGCTTTCGGGGCTGTTTTGATCTTCTGCTTTTTTACGAAAGCCGGTCGCGCCTGTTTCTGGACACGCGCAGGCTTTGCTGGAGCGACATTCCTGCTCGCTGGCGCAGGGACTGTTTCATTCGTCAATGTCGGTTGACATAATTTCGATTCACCACGCACAGCCTTCCTTCCAGTTTGCCGCACTGCCTGCTGTTGGTTTGCCTGCACGGGCGTTACCTGTGTCGGTTGCTGCGCTGCAATGTACTTTTGCTTGCTCTTGATGTCCGGAAGCGGTGGCTGTGGAACTTCCGGCTTCGTGGGTTCTATATCGGCGGGCATGGAAGCTGTCTGCGGCTGCCGCGTTCGGATCTGCGGCAGAGCTGGCTGCTCCTGCTCCGCACTATGGGAAACGTGGAGTTTTTGCTGTTCACGAACAGTTTCCCGTGTACGGATGACCGGCGAAAATGTTTCGGAATCTGCGGTTATGTTTTCAATACTGTTCGCTTCCTCTTTGAGAAAATTCCGCTTTTGCCGCCTACTTCGGATGTACTCTTTCGTCTTGATTGCAGGAAGCGTGAACTGTGTGGTATCCGTTTTTAGTGCAGCAGGAATTTCTCGCAGAGAAGAAACAGGCGGCTTTTCTCTTGGCAGAGTCCGCGCCGCTGGTGGTACCGTTGAAGCCGTCGCAGGTGCAGTCGGTTCCGCGCTGGAAGATGCTTGTACAAGCGGCCGTTGCTCTGCTGGTTTTGCTTTCCCAGCAGGCTTTTTCCTTACTAATGTTTCCAACTCACGCACAGAACGATTTGTCTGCGGTTGGTGAACAGGCTGCGATCCTTCATGAATCCGCGAATCTGGATGCTGGGGCCGATGCACAGGCACGTCAGCATCCGGTGCATGTTCCCGTATTTTTGGTTGTGGAGCGTTTGCAGGAGGAACCGGTTTCTCCTTAATCGGAGAAACCGATTTACGCACAGAATGCTCCGTTGTCGACGGCATCGTTTCCGCAGGAACAGCCTTTACGTTTTCATGAATAAGCGGAGTTGAATGCTGAGACGGGGACACTGATGCTTTCGCATCTGGCGTATATTCTCGCGTTTTGGGCTGTTGGACGTTTACTGGAGAAACCGGCTTCTCCCTGATAGGAGAAGCCGATTCGCGCACAGAACGACTTACCTGCGGCTGGCTCTGTGGTGGATAGTCCGGTTGCGCAGAAACAGGCAGATATTCTCTCGGTACTGTAGTAGGCTGTCGGGACTGCTCATGTTGTGGAACAGATTCTGTTCTGGCTTCCCGCTGCGGTTCGGATTTTGTTTTCGGCAGCCTGTGGGCTGCCTTTTCTGCCAGATGGCTGACTTGCCGCACGGCATGGTCGGCGGTGTCCGTGATTTTGCCGCTCTCGTAGCGATCTTCCGGCTGACCGTCCTGCGCTGCCTCGCGCAGCTCCTGCCGAAGCTGCTGAAAGGAAGCATCTGTGCCGCGGCGGAATGCTGTCTGCGGCGCGGATTTGAGGGTTTCGACGGCTCTCGCTTTCAGCGACGATTTTTCTTTTACCTCCCGCATTACGACGCCTGCTCCACCCGTTCAGACATTTTTGTGGTCATCAGCTGATACAGCCTGCCGTTTTTCGGAAAATGATCCACGAAAGGCACGATGGTGCTGCCGCACTTGAGAAGCCCGTGTCCAAAATCCACACCAGAAATGTACGAAAGTTGGTTATCCGAAATATTGAGCAGCCGCGCCAGCTCGATTCGGTCCGTACTCGCCTGATTGAGCATGAGCAGGAATTCGCTGTTTGCAAGCATCGTGCGGGCGGTATGGGATTGCAGCAGATCGTCGACGTTCTGCGTCAGCCCCGTGCCGCAGGCCCCATATTTGCGCATTCGTTTCCAGAGGGTGAACAGGAAATTTGCGCTGTACTCATGTTGGAACAGCAAATATATTTCGTCAATATATAACCATGTATTCTTGCCGAGTTTTCGGTTTCGGATGATACGGTTGAACACGCTGTCCAGCACGACCAGCATGCCAACCGGCAGGAGCTGTTTGCCAAGGTCACGGATGTCGTAGCAGAGAATGCGGGAATTGGTATCCACGTTCGTGTACTTGGCAAAGGTGTTGAGACTGCCCTCCGTGAACAGCTCCAACGCCAGTGCAACGTCCCGCGCTTCGGGTTCCGGCTGCTCCAGGAGCGCAGCGTGGAAGTCTTGTAATGTCGGCACAACGCCAAGATAGCCGTTTCGGATGAACTCGCGGTAGACCTGGGCAGTACACCTGTCAATGATGGATTTCTCCTTGGCAGACAGCTTACCCGCGCCCACGAGCTGCTCGCAGAGGGACAATAAGAATTCGGATTTCAGCACGACAGGATTGTCGCCGTCGTTATAGCCGGACTCCATGTCAAGTGCATTGATATGATTGGGCGAGGTCGCGGAGATTTCAATGACCTCGCCGCCCAAGCCTTCGACCAGCGGTCGGTACTCGGCTTCGGGGTCAATGATAATAATGTCGTCATTCGTGGACAGCGCGATCTCTGTGATCTCGCGCTTGGCGGCAAAGGATTTGCCAGAGCCGGAGACGCCGAGGATGAAGCCGTTGCCGTTCAAAAGCTCTTTTCGGTCTGCCAGAATGAGATTTTTGGAGATCGCGTTCTGCCCGTAGTAGATGCCGTGCCGGTGGCGGATCTCCTGTGCCTTGAACGGCATAAGCACAGCGAGGGCTTCTGTCGTGAGTGTCCGCAGCGCGTCAATGCGCCGCAGACCGAGCGGCAGCGCGGTAATTAACCCGTCCTGCTGCTGAAAGCTCAGTTTCGCAAGTTGGCACAGGTGCTTGCGCGCAATGGACTGGAGTGTTTCCGTGTCGCTGTCCAGCTCCTCTTTGCTGTCCGCCAGATGCACGAGCGTGACCACGGCGAACAGCATCCGCTGGTCGCGGGTCGTGAGGTCGTCCAGCATCTCGCGGGTTTCCTTCCGCTGCTGTTCCAGATCATACGGCACAACGGCAGAAAAGTTCTGGTTGCTGTTCTGCCGCCGCTGCCAGTTGGTGACGTTCGTCTCCACGCCGAGCAGCTTGTTCTCCACCTCGCGCACCGCTTCGTCGGTCGGCACGGGGATCATGTCAATGGAGAGCATCATGCGCCGGTTGAGGTCGGTCAGCTCCAGAATCATGCTGTCTTTGATGTAGCTGGCGTAGTCCTTGAGGAACAGGACGCGACCGTACTGATTGCCCATCTTGAAATAATCCCGATGAAATTCCAGACTGTCCGGGCAGATCGTGTCCTTGAGATTATGCCCGCGCTTCATAGCAGATTGCAGGTCGAACGGCAATGCCGCTTCTTCTGGTCTAAAGAAGCCGCGCAGCACATCCAACCGTTCCGCAGCGTCCAGCTCGTTGGAGGACGAGTTGAGCCGCGAGAGCTTGGACGTGATCTCGCCTGTTACGCGAGAAAAGAATGTGCGCGCTTCGTCCACGTTTTTCTTGTGAACGGAAACCGTGAGAAACCGCTCCTGCTCCACGCTGGCGGAGCTGCCGGAGATTTTGCCTTCCAGCATCCCATTGAACTCGTTCACGAATCCGTCGAGGCTGTCGCCGCGCTGCGGAAGCAGGACGGTATCTTCAAACGCCTGCCGGTTGACCTGCTTGTTGCAGATCGTGAGTTTCGTGGTCGAGCCGCTGTCCAAAGCGTTCAGCAGTTCGCTGTAGCCGAGGAACATGGCAGTCTTGTCCTCTTTGGACGCGATGGCATAGTTGATGTCTGAGAAGCGCAGCGTTCTGGAATATTTCGTTCCGAACTGAAAAATCCCATCCGCGAAGATCCGCTGGATGGGAATGACGTCCTGCACACTGCGCGGGATTTTATATGCCGTTCGATCCTGCTTGATGGTGTTGTTGAGGGTTTTAATCAAGCGTCAGCACCTCCCGCATTGTACTGTTGTCCAATAAAAGCTCCGCGTACAGATTCTGTGGATGATACGAAAGTGCGCGCGGGCAGAGGATTTCCGAGCGGACGACCGCCAGCAGGAAGCGTTCGGCTGGCATGCCGTTGTAGGTAAAAAAGCCGCACATGGCAAACGGGAACGCTGCCAGCATACACACCCAACCGACCTCCGCTGCGCCGATGAGCGGTTTCAGGCCGAAGTACGCGCCGACCGCCACGCCGATGGCCAGCAGCGCGAACACCATCTGCCGCAGCGATAAGCCGAACAGAATGCTCTCCTGATACCGCTGAATTTCTTTGTTGATTTTAACTTCGATGATGAATCCCTCCAATTTCTAAGTTTTTTTGGATTGACCCTTGAATTTTTCCTTGTTCCAAGCTAACATGGCACAAACTTTCAAAAGGAGGTCGTGCCATGTTGATGATCGTATTTGGGGCAGGCTGCCTGCTCCTGTCTGTACTGTTTCACGCCGCATCGCTGCTGCACCTCGGTCTGCCGCTTTTGTATGCGCTGATCGTGCCGACGCTGTTCTCCGGCTGGTACTACAGCCACTACGCGCTGGCGAATGGGATCTGGTATGCGCTCATTGTCCTGGGGCTGATTTCGTGGGCCGTGTCGCTGGTGCGGAAAATTGCAGGCAGATCGTAATAAACTCACGCGAAATTCATTTGACACCATATATGACACCATGCTATAATGAAAGCGAGAGAAGAGACAGGGGTGATGTGCCGTGTCAAAATGGGATAAACTATTGGCAAGGATCTGCGGATTATCGCGCGATCTTAGTTTTGACGAGCTGCGCAAGGTGCTGGAAAGCTACGGCTATGAAATGCGTCAGCCAAACGGCGGCAGCAGTCATTGCACGTTTCGCAAACCCGGCTGCGCACCAATTACGATCCCTATGCACGAACCGATCAAGAAAGTCTACGTTATGATGGTAAAAGAAGTTGTAGAAAGCGAGGTGTCAAATCGTGAAGACGATTGAGTATTATATGAATCTTCCGTATCGTCTGGAGCTTGTTCCGGACACGGACGAAGGCGGTTTTGTAGCCTCGTATCCGGAGCTGCGCGGTTGCCTGACCAGCGGCGAGACGGCAGAAGCGGCGCTGAAAAACGCGCTGGACTGCAAACGCGAATGGCTGGCCGCCGCACTGGAAGATGGCTATGAGATTCCGGAGCCTACGTCTGATGACGAGTATTCCGGTCAGTTCAAGCTGCGGCTTCCGAAGTCGCTGCACCGCGCACTTGCGGAAAACTCCAAACGCGAGGGTATCAGCATGAACCAGTATTGTCTGTACCTGCTGACAAAAAACAACGCTGAATTTCGTCACGGCGCATAATAAATAAATCATAAGATGCAGAACCCTCCATCCAACTACGGATGGAGGGCTTTTTATCCAAGACCCATCAATTCCCGGATGATACGGTCAGACATTTTGATGGAGCCGACGAGCACCAGCATATTGAACACCAGTTCGCCAATGTAGTTCCAGACGACCGTTGCCGGGGCAAGTCCTTCCGCTACGACAGGCGGGCTGGATGCGAATTGCGAAAAGATAATACAGGCCAGCAAAATGACACAGCCCTCCAGACAGATGGCGGCGTAGCTCTTGATGAACGCCATACCGATACTGCTGGAGGGCTGTCCTGCGAAGCTCGACAGCGGGATCGGCGCAATCGCCGTCGCCATATAGAGCTTAAAAAAGCGGCCGTAGACGGTCAAGATCATGACGAGCGACAGCACCCAGATGAACAGCGAACCGAGCAGCGTCACTGCCCAAAGCGGAATGCTCTCCAGCAGGCCGACATCTTCAATCGTCGATGCGATCTCGGCAGGCAGTGTGGATGCTTCCATTGCCGAAAGACCGGACGCGCCCATGATCGTCTGGATCGCGCCCTGCGCAATCGAGAACAGCGCCGTCATCAGCTCCATGCCGTAGGTGACGGCTGCCTGCGCCAACACAAAGCGAATGAAGCATTTGAACGCCACTTCCGGGCGTTTTAGTTCCGTAAAGCTGCCGCAGGTTTTCATGACACCAATCACAAAGAACAGCACCAGAAGCGCATACGCGATTGCCTTCAGTGCGTCATTGATGCCCACGATCACGTTCCAGATCCCGCCGCCCTTGAAGTTCTCCGGACTGGTGGTCAACAGCGTCCAAATTTCCGACAGCTTGCTGTTCCACGTTTCCAGCGAGGAATTGAGGTTATCTATGATCCAGTTTCCACTTGAGATGGTATCACCTCCAGTTGTATCGGGGAGAGCATTCTCGCTCTCCCCATATTCTTATCAGCCGGTGATCAACGTCAGGATCTCCTTGGTGAATGTAATGACGATACCGCCCGCGACAGTCAGGATGCCGTTTGCGCGCTGCGACGGATCGTGCGACTTGAGCGACAAACCGACCTGCAAAATGCCGAAGCCGAGCAGGATCAAGCCGACCGCACGGATCAGGGAAAAGATGAAATCGCTCAGGTTATTCACGACCGCCAGCGGATCACCGTCCGCCGCGAACGCCGGGACAACAAAAAACGCCAGCATGAAAAACACGCTGGCGCAGATCGAGTAGAGCCGTTTTGCTTTGGATTCAAATGGTTTCTTCAATGAAATTCCCCCTTCAATGGATTCGAATTTTCTGTGCCGCCCACACGAAGCAGCGGGCGGCCGGTGTAAATGGGCGGTTTTGTTCCATGATGAATGTAGGGCGCTGCGCCGCCGAGGGAACTGTGTGAGATCGCTGGATGATGCATGAGATCATACTTTTCATCCATGACCGGACTTGCGCCGCGGATGAACAGCAGCGCATAGCGATTGTCCAGCTTTCGCACCTCGTCCGGTGTCAGCAGCTCGCGCCCGGACATCTGGAAATTGGTTGAGTAAGAACCAGATTTGCCCTTTGTCTGTCCGTGCGTTTTGGTATCAATCGTGGCTTTGCCAAGCATCTCAGACACATATTTGTGCGTACTGGATTCGTTGCCGCCGAGATACAAAATGGTATCACAGTTGCCTGGAATTGTCTCCCAGCTATCCTTATAAAGCTCTTTGATCTGCGCCATGTTCTGAATAATGACGCTTGCCGAGATGGAACGCGAGCGCATGGTTGCAAGCTCGCGGGTGAAGCCTGGCAGCGGCATGGCTGCGAACTCGTCCAGCACAAAGCGAACGTGGCGCGGCAGCGGGCCGTGGTGGATCTGGTCTGCGCTGTAATAGAGGGCTTGAAACGCCTGTGCATAAAGTAAGCTTACAAGGAAATTGAACGTGTTGTCGTTATCTGGGATAACAGCGTAGAGCGCGACCTTTTTCTCGCCCAGCGTGTAAAGGTTCATGTCGTCATGGTCGGTCAGGGCTTGAATCTGCGGTAGATTAAAGGGCGCGAGACGGACAGCCGTACTCACCAAGATCGATTTTGCGGTTTTGCCCGCGGCTAATTTGAAAACCTTATATTGCCGGACAGCGACGCTGTCCGGTTTTCTGCGTTCAATGGATTCAAAAAGCAGATCGAGCGGAGACACATGCCCTTCATCTTCCTCGCGCACCTCGGCATATTCCAGCACGCGCATGACCATTGAGAAGTTCTGCTCGTATTCTGGGGCTTCCTGAAACAGCATGAGGATGATGGCTTGCAGGAGTGCGGTTTCGGCCTTCGTCCAGAACGGGTCGGACTCGTGGCTGCCCTTTGGGGTAGTGGACTGGATCAGGTTGTTCACCAGCTTCAGCACATCCTTTTCGTCGCGCAGGTAGCGGAACGGGTTATATCCGTCCGACTGTTCCAAATTCACAAGGTTCAGAACGCGCACGTCGTAGCCTTGCTCTTTGAGGTAGCCGCCCGTGGCAAGCAGCACTTCAGATTTGGGGTCTGTTATGACATAATTGGTGTTTGCGGTCAGGATATTCGGCAGCACAAAGCTGCGTGTTTTGGCTGCGCCGCTGCCGCCGATGACCAGCACGTTGAGCGAGCGGCGGTGTTTGTGCGTATTCAGACCGAGCCGGACGTGCTGCGTCAGCGGAATGCTGTCTTTCTGCGCGAACTGCGCGTTGACGGATGCGGGTGTCGCCCACGCCGCGGAGCCGTGTTCCTCGCCGTCGCGGGTCCTGCCCTGATTCGTCCGATAAAGCAAAACTGCCATGCCATAAGCGGCAAGGCAGATGAGGATGGTGGGCAGGCTTTTGTCCGTCCATATGATATTCGTCGGCTGCCCCAATGCTGATGTCAGATTCCGCAGCAGCTCTGGCAGCCCGCCGCCCAAGGACTGCGCCAACAGGAGGGCAAGCCAGACGACGGGGATTATGCCAATGAGATAAAACAGGGTGTCGTTTGATTTTCGGATAGGCATCACCTCAGAAAAAACACCCTGCAAAGCGCAAAGCCTTGCAGGGCAGTTGAAAATTATCGTTCAGGTTCGGTATTACGTTTGCGGTGGGTCTGTGCTAGAATGCCTTTCTCCATGAACTGCTCCAATAGCGCTTTCTTCTTCTCGTAGCCGGTGAGAATGGAAGCCACGAACGCGATGCTGTCGTCCTTGGCGTACAGATCCGCGATTTCTTCCCGGCTTGGCAGCAGCTCCATACGGACACGGCTGCGGTCGGTAACGAGTTTAAGCAGTTCCGTTTCGGTCTTACGGAAGCTGTTGACCGTGATCTCTGTGCAGTCGCTGCGCTCTGGCAGGCGTGGGGCATCCCAGAACATCGAATTGCCGGAATCGAAGATCGGAGCCATCCGCACAAATTTCAATGTCTGGCTGTCGCGGAGGATACCAAAGTTGTTGAGATGTCGGTCCGTATTCGTCAGCACGAAATCTGTGAGGACCTGATATTCGAGGAATCCGCGCACTTCCTGCTCTGACAGACCATGCTCTGCGCAGACATAAATGAAATGCTCATAAGTGGAAACAGCATTGTCCTTTTTCTCGGAATCTACAACGTCAATCGCCGGAATGAATTCCAGCGTTTCCGACGCGAAGTCCTCACAGATGCAGCCGTACTGCTCGCTTGCGCTGCCGGTGAGCTTGACCGGGAGGTAGTGCACATGGTTTGCAAAGCCCTGCTTCTCATGCAGCATGGATGCCAGCACTTCATTGAGACTTTGCTGGGAATTTGCGCCGCGGTTGCCTTTGAGCAGGCAGCGCGTGTCGTCGACGATCAACCATTTTTTGATCAGGTCACCCTGCAGCGATGCGCTGGGCGAATACGCTGGTGTCTGGGTGCTTGCCGAAGCTGCGCTGTGGGAATGCTGGATCTGCATGGATTCCAGCGGATCGCGGAAGCTGTTGGAGAACAGGCTAACATCTTTCCACGTCAGTTCGCTGCCATTCGGTCTGATCCAGTAGTGGTCGGACAGGCTGAGACCGAGGTTCTGCACGAGCAGGCTTTGCGTGGAGGGGATACCTTCCTGCTGCAAAAGTGCGGCAATGTTGCCCTGACTGATAGGGACGGCACGGCGCAGCCACCATTTGCGCAGACTGTCCGCGCCCTGACTGCCGCCGAGCGGCAGCAGCTCTGGACTCGCACTGGGTGTGACCTTGAGGATAGCGCCGGACAGATCGTCGAGCTGCAAAGATGCAACAACATCGTCTTTGTGCATCAGCTCATAGCTTTGTTCTGCCATACGTGCCACCTCCCAGCTTTTGTTGGTTTGAGTATATCACAGCTTGGCGTGTAAATCCATCCAAACGGCGCTTATTTTGTGATCTCACTGTGTGTTTTTTCTCTGGTCGAGACGCGCGGTTCGACACCGGACAGCTTTTCGCGGAAGGACTGAAGCTGCTCGCCAACCGACGGGCGGTCATTCTTCGAGTTCTTCCTGCTCGTAGGCGAGCTGCTGGCGATATCGTCCGAGGAGCGTTCCGACCGAGACTCTTTTTTTGATGAGCGTTCCTCCTGCGGCTTTTCCAGCGAACCAAAGAGACGCTCGAAAATGACATTTGCCAGTTCCAGATCGGTCGTCGGAATGACGAGATCAATGGGTGCGTCCGGCTGCTCCTTGTCCTGGATACCCGCGAACAGTACCTTGTCCTTCGCCTGATGGCTGAATTCCCGATACTGCTCCGGTGTCAGAGAAAACGTGCGGATGTCGCGCGTCTGCTGGAGAATTTTCTTAAGGCTGGTCTTGCCGTAGACCTTCTTATGATTGCGTGCTAACGCCAGCAGCATCGCCGCGGCATTTTTTGCCGCCGAACCTGCCAGCTTGACCGCTACCTCGCCGCCGGAGAGCATCATGTGGACGACCTGCTCGGCGGCTTCGCTGTTTCCTACGTTGATGGGGAATCACCTCCTTCTATTCGTGGTCGCGTGTTTGCGACGATTCTTTCTCATGTCGAGATTTTTCCTGTGCAGCGACATCGCGCTGCATGACCGCTGCCGAGTCCGCAATCTCACGGCACAGCTTGATCTTCTGCCGCTCGGCGCGGATCTGCTTGTTGAGCTGCGCAAGCTGTTCGTAGATGTCTGCTTTTTCTTCTGTGAGGGTCTGCCGTGAAAAACCACAGGCGTCTAGTACCGCTTTCGCTTCCGCGTACTGCGCGTACTCAGATTCCATGCCGGAGAGACCTTCTTCATAGAGAGCTTTGCTCACAGCGAGTGATTCTTCCGTCGCCAGCGCGTCAAAGAGCTTCTTGCGCTTTTTCTTGCGGACGTTCAAAATCGTGCGCTGCTTGGCAAGCTGCGTGACCGCATTCTCCGCCTGCTGCATGCAGGCGTTCAGATCATCTGCCGTAGTGATATTGTTCTCTTGCAGGAATTTCAGCCGCGCCTTATAGGTTTCGGCTTTCATAAGCTCCCGCCGGAGATGCGGCGTCATGCGCGGCGGGTACTGCCGCTTTTCGATGCGGCCAAGCAGATAGCAGTAATGATAGTAAAGAGCAAGGAATCCTTTGTACTTTGGATGCGGGCGATATGGCTGCGGCTTCGGACGCTGGATGAATGCCGGTCTGATACCGGCTTCAATCTCTGTGAGATTCCCCGCAATGGCGCGCTCGATGTTTTCTTCCGAAAATGCTGCGTTTTTGCGTTCCGGATACATATAC
>ENA-OZFX01000198-OZFX01000198.1-human-gut-metagenome-genome-assembly--contig:-NODE-198-length-35425-cov-5.957422_pt1 | contig 35425 bp, 20 predicted proteins | sample MGYA00244651_ERZ653648 | MGnify/ENA primary metagenome ERZ653648 (study PRJEB26926, sample SAMN06164910) | human gut metagenome | biome: ENVO:00009003; feature: ENVO:2100002; material: ENVO:00002003...
CACGTAAGGAGTCGTCGGCAGCGTCAGATGTGTATAAGAGACAGCACCCGCCCCGTGCGCTCGTTCATCGACCAGTTCGCCAATATCAACCAGGGTATCGCTGCGGGTGAACGCATCTTCGACGTGCTCGATTCCGAACCGGAAATCCAGGACAAACCCGACGCCAAGACGTTGGACGGCCTGCACGAGAAGATCGAATTCCGCAATGTACACTTCTCCTACGACGGCAGCCGGGAGGTGATCGACGGCATCTCGTTCGACATCCGTCGGGGAGAAACCGTGGCTCTGGTCGGTCCTTCGGGCGGCGGCAAATCCACCCTCAGCGAACTGATCCCCCGCTTCTACGACACTACGGGCGGCGACATCCTGATCGACGGGGTTTCGATCCGTGACTACACGCAGGAGAGCCTGCGTGCCCACATGAGCATCGTTGCGCAAGATACCGTGCTGTTCAACGACACCATCGAAAACAACATCGCCATGGGACGCCGGGGAGCGACGCACGAAGAGATCGTCGCTGCGGCCAAAATCGCCAACGCCCACGACTTCATCATGGAGTGTCCGTCGGGCTACGACACCAACATCGGCGACCGGGGCGCCAAACTATCGGGCGGTCAGCGCCAGCGCCTGAGCATCGCCCGAGCCGTACTCAAGAACCCCGAAATCCTGATTCTGGACGAAGCGACTTCGGCCCTCGACACCGAAAGCGAAAAGCTCGTCCAGGACGCACTTAACTCCCTGTTGCAAGGCCGCACTTCGATCGTAATCGCCCACCGCCTTTCGACCATCCACAACGCCGACAAAATCATCGTCATCGAACGGGGTCGGATCGCCGAGCAAGGCACTCACCCGGAGTTGATGGCTAAAAACGGCATCTACGCCAAGCTGATCGAGATGCAGAGCTTCGATTAAAAGCCGATTCCCATGACCGAAAAGGAGAAAATGCTGGCCGGAGAGTGGTTTCATCCCAACGACGCGGAACTCGAACAGGACCGCACCAGGGCCCGCCACCTCACCCATCGGCTCAACGTCACACTCAAAGACAAGGACGCGACCTATCTGGCGACGCTCCGGGAACTCTGTCCGGGGGTCGAAGCCATGATCCGCGCCCCTTTCTACTGCGATTACGGTTACAACATCTCCATCGGCAAAGGGTCCTACGTCAATTTCAACTGCGTCTTTCTCGACCTCGGGCCGATTCGCCTGGGACAACGCTGTCTGATAGGTCCCGGCGTACAGCTTCTGACGGCCGTGCATCCGATGGACGCCACGGAACGGGCTACGGGCAAAGAAAAAGGAGCGGGCATCGAGATCGGCGACGACTGCTGGCTGGGCGGCGGCGTGATCGTCTGTCCCGGCGTCAAGATAGGCTGCCGCTGCGTCATCGGCGCCGGCAGCGTGGTCACGCACGACATTCCCGACAATTCGGTCGCTGCAGGCAATCCGGCCCGCGTTATCCGCACCGCAACCGACGAATAAATCCGCCGCTTCGGAAAATCGCTCTCGGAATCCTGCAACAGCTTCCGCCACAACCCGTTGTCTGCATACAAAAAACTGCTATCCGAGATCTATTTATTCGCATTTTTTCATAACTTTGCATGTTGGTAAAATCCGCCGCCGGCTTCCCGCACGAAACAGGCGGCACACAGCGAATTCCGGCGCTGCCGAATACGACAAAGACAGGTAACAGCTCCGCATTCGGGGCTGTCCGGCGGAATCGGGCCGGATCGGATTCTGCCAGCCCATGAAAACGACGATTGAAAACAACAGGATATGAAGTTCAAAGAATATAAAGGCCTCGATCTGCCGGGGTTGGCCGCCGACGTACTGAAAGAGTGGGACGCACAGGACACGTTCCACAAAAGCATCTCCACCCGCGAGGGTCATCCCACCTTCGTCTTTTACGAAGGACCTCCCTCAGCCAACGGCACGCCGGGCATCCATCACGTCATGGCCCGCACGATCAAGGATATCTTCTGCCGTTACAAGACGCAGCAAGGTTACCTCGTTCACCGCAAGGCCGGATGGGACACGCACGGACTGCCTGTAGAGTTAGGCGTCGAAAAGAAACTCGGCATCACCAAGGAGGACATCGGGCGCACAATCTCCATAGAGGAGTACAACCGCGCCTGCCGCGAGGCGGTGATGGAGTACACGGGCCTGTGGGAAGAACTCACGCGCAAAATGGGTTATTGGGTCAATATGGACGACCCCTACATCACTTACGACAACAAATACATCGAAACCCTCTGGTGGCTTCTGAAACAGCTCTTCGACAAGGGGCTACTCTACAAAGGTTACACCATCCAGCCCTACTCGCCGGCCGCCGGCACGGGACTTTCGACCCACGAGCTGAACCAGCCGGGCTGCTACCGCGACGTGAAGGATACCACCTGCACGGCGCAGTTCAAAATCATCCGCGACGAGCGGAGCGAAAAACTCTTCGACGGAGCCGAAGGCGATCTCTACTTCCTGGCTTGGACCACCACGCCCTGGACACTGCCGTCGAATACCGCGCTGGCCGTAGGCCCCGAAATCGAATACGTGCGCGTCAAATGCCGCAATCCCTATACGGATGCCCCCCAGACTGTCATCCTGGCCAAAGAACTGCTGGGGTCGTATTTTACCCCCAAGATGGAGGGCAAGTTCGAAATCTCTCCGGTCACCTACAAGGGTCCGGACTTCGAAGGCATCCGCTACGAACAGCTCATCCCCTGGGTGAAGCCTGCGGGCGATGCGTTCCGCGTCATCCTGGGCGACTACGTGACCACCTCCGACGGTACGGGTATCGTGCATATCGCCCCGACGTTCGGTGCGGACGACGACCGCGTGGCCCGCGCCGCAGGCATCGCCCCGCTGTTTATGGTCGATAAGGCGGGCAAGAATCAGCCGATGGTCGATCGCAAGGGACGGTTCTTCCTGCTCGAAGAGCTCGACCCGACCTTCATACGCGACAACGTCGATACAGCGGCCTATTCCCAATGGGCGGGCCGTTACGTGAAAAACGCCTACGACGATTCGCTCGCCGCCGACGCGCCGACGCTCGACGTCGATCTCTCAGTGATGCTCAAGGCCGAGAACAAGGTTTTCAAGATCGAAAAGCACACCCACTCCTACCCCCACTGCTGGCGTACGGACAAACCGGTGCTCTACTACCCGCTCGACTCCTGGTTCATCCGAACTACGGCGCTGCGCGACCGGATGATCGAACTCAACAAGACGATCCGCTGGAAGCCGGAATCGACCGGAACGGGACGCTTCGGCAAGTGGCTCGAAGGTCTGGTGGACTGGAACCTCTCGCGCTCGCGCTTCTGGGGCACGCCGCTGCCGATCTGGGCTACGGAGGATTACTCGGAAATGAAGTGCATCGGCTCGGTCGAAGAGCTCGTCGCCGAAATCGAAAAATCCGTCGCGGCAAGTCTGATGAAGGAGAATCCCTACAAGAACTTCAAGCCGGGCGACCTCTCCAAAGAGAACTACTCGACCGACCGGATCGACCTGCACCGTCCTTACGTGGACAATATCGTGCTGGTTTCGTCCAAAGGCGAACCGATGCGGCGCGAACCGGATCTGATCGACGTGTGGTTCGACTCGGGCGCCATGCCTTATGCCCAGCTACACTACCCCTTCGAGCACGGCGGCGACTACTTCAAGAGCGTCTATCCGGCCGATTTCATCGCCGAAGGCGTCGATCAGACGCGCGGATGGTTCTTCACGCTGCATGCCATCGCCACGATGCTCTTCGACTCGGTAGCTTTCAAGAACATCATTTCGAACGGCCTGGTGCTTGACAAGAACGGCAACAAGATGTCCAAACGTCTGGGTAATGCCGTGGATCCCTTCGAAATACTTTCGACCTACGGCGCCGACGCGACGCGTTGGTATATGATCTCCAACTCGCAGCCCTGGGACAACCTCAAGTTCGACCGGGACGGGGTGGACGAAGTGCGCCGCAAGTTCTTCGGCACGCTCTACAACACCTACTCGTTCTTCGCCCTCTACGCCAATGTGGACGGTTTTACGGGACAGGAGCCGGAAGTTCCGATGAGCGAACGCCCGGAGATCGACCGCTGGATCATCTCCCTGCTCAATACGCTGGTCCGGAACGTCACCGAATCGCTCGAAAATTACGATCCGACGCCGGCGGCCCGTATGATCCAGGAATTCGTATGCGAAAACCTGTCGAACTGGTACGTGCGCCTCAACCGCAAGCGGTTCTGGGGCGGCGGGCTGACACGCGACAAACTGGCCGCTTACCAGACACTCTACACCTGTCTGGAAACCGTTTCGATGCTCTCCGCACCGTTCGCGCCGTTCATCTCCGACCGTATCTTCCGCGATCTAAACGCCGTAAGCGGTCGCCACACGGACGAGTCGGTACATCTTTCGACCTTCCCCGTCTGCGACTCCTCGCTCATCGACGGTGAATTGGAGCAGATGATGTCTATGGCCCAACAGGTTTCGTCGATGGTACTGGCCCTGCGCCGCAAGGTGAACATCAAAGTCCGCCAGCCACTCACGAAGATACTCATTCCGGTCCTCGACGCCGACACCGCACGCCGCATCGAAGCCGTCAAGGGGCTCATTATGAGCGAAGTGAATGTCAAGGAAATAGAACTGATCGAAAATACGACGGGACTCATCACCAAGCGCATCAAGCCCAACTTCAAGACCCTCGGTCCCAAATACGGCAAACAGATGAAGCAGATCGCAGCTCTCGTAGCCGGGTTCTCACAGGATCAGATAGCCGCGATCGAAGCATCGGCGGAAACCCTGCTGGACATGGACGGCGAAAAAATCACCGTCACCCCTGCCGATTTCGAAATCACCTCGGAAGATATGCCGGGCTGGCTCGTAGCTACGGAGGGCAAGCTGACCGTAGCCCTCGATATCACGATCACCGACGACCTGCGTGCCGAAGGCATCGCCCGCGAGCTGATCAACCGTATCCAGAACATCCGCAAGGATTCGGGTTTCGAGGTGACGGACAAAATCCGTGTAGAGATCGAACAGCAGGAATTCGTCCTTCCCGCGCTCAAATCTTTCGCAGACTACATCGCCTCGCAGACGCTGGCTGTCGAAATCGAAGGAGTGGCTTCTCCCAGCGGCGAATTCGTCGTGGAGTCGGAGGTAGATGAGCAACCGGTTCGTATCGCGGTAACCAAAATCTGACCGAAAAAAGGAGAACCTGCACGTTTCCGGCAAAAAATTTGGAAGTAACGGGAATATTGTTTAATTTAGTATAACATTATTACAAATAAAATATTGAAACTATGGCAGAAGCAGAAAAAACCCGATACAGTGACGCCGAATTGGAAGAGTTCAAGCAGCTCATTCTCAAAAAGCTGGAAACAGCACGTGCGGATTACGAACTCCTGCGCGCCACGATAACCCACACCGCATCGAACGATACGGAGGATACTTCGCCGACGTTCAAGGTGCTGGAGGAGGGAGCCACTACGCTCTCCAAAGAGGAGAGCGGCCGCTTGGCAGCCCATCAAATGAAATTCATCCGCAACCTCGAAATGGCACTCGTACGCATCGAGAACAAGACATACGGCATCTGCAAAACCACCGGCAAGCTGATCCCCAAGGAGCGGCTGATGAAAGTGCCTCATGCAACCGAGTGCATCGAGGCCAAAGAAGGACGGATTCACTAAAGGATTCACCCTCCGAACGAATGTTCTTTTCGTATGGCATGAAAAGACTCCGTCCGCCACGACCAGAGATAAAAAATAGGAGCGTCCCCTTGAACGGACGCTCCTATTTTTATAAAAAAACATCCTGCAGACGTTATTACTGCAGGATGTTTCCCTTTCAGGATATTAACGCTTATTGATAGGAGTTTTTCTATTCATTGTCAGCGTGTGCCGCTTTACGGCGCTGCGCTTCGATTTTTTTCGTCTTCTTCCGGCCTTCCTTTGTTACGAACCGGATCATACCGTCATACCCCTGCTCTCCGTATTGTTCAACCAACTCCGCACTCGGTTGAACAATTTGGACAGTCGCCACAGCATCGGCATCGATGTCATCCAAGTAAGAGAGATCGACCAATTCCCCGTCAACCATCACCAATGGACGCGTACCGTCTTGAGGGCTAATAGAGAACCCAAATCCCGTATCTTTGATCCGCCAAAGTCCCGGCCCTATCCTATAAGAACTTCCATTTATAAATGCGCAACCGATGCGTTTGAACTTTCGTTCCTCCGACTTTTTCGTCGTGATCTCGATCACCCCTTCCGCTCCCTTCTCGCCATAACGTTCGACCCCCTGCTCTCCTTTCAATACCGTCATCGCGTCGATTCGGGAGGGATCCAGTTGCGAAAGGCGATCGGCAGAAATTTCCTCGCCATCCAATACTATTAAACCGACCTGCTTCAGAGAACGACCGTTATCAACAACTGAAACCGAATCCGAATCCGCTCCGGTCGTATAGGTCAACGTAACGGTTTCCTCCAAAGGCTGCGCCGACGTGGCAATCGATTTAGACACGGAAATCGACTTTGACACAGAAGTGCGCCCCGAGGAGGCGCCGGAAGGCTCCCTGACAACTGTCATCTTATTAGGCGTTTTGCCCGACGCATTCGACGAATAAACCGCCAAAGTCGTACGTTCTCCGGATTCATTCGTCGTAAACTCGATCACACCGTCCCGCGCCCGCTCGCCATAACGGTCCAGCAATTCGAACCCGGGTTGCAGAATCCGAACCCACAGAACCTTCCCCGCATCGATCGACTTCAAATAGTCATCATCGACCTGCCGGCCGTTGATCAACACAAGCGGTCGGGCTCCATTGAGCGGACGGATCGTAAATCCGTTTCCCGTATCCTTGATCCGATAAAGACCGGGACCTTCCTGGAAAGAGTTTCCACGCTCGAAACTACACTCCAGACGGTCGAACTGCCGGGCACCTTCAGTCGTCGTCACATAAACCACGCCATCCGCCGCCGCCTCGCCGTAACGTCCGACAGCCCATTCGTCCTTCAAGACCGACATCGATTCGATTTCCGCTTCATTCAAAGCCTTTACCTCGGCAGCTGCGACCCTTCTGCCATCGAGCAGGAAGAGCATCGAACTCAAATCGTGACCGGAAACCACGAACGAATCGTTCGGTGCAGCAACTTCGGAAATCCGCACCTTGCCCTGCCCGTCCACTGAAGTATTACCGGTCTGAACCATACCGGACGACGGTCCCTCCGGTACGGATGCGACGACAGATTCACCCGCACCGGACTTCCGGGCCTCTTTTTTGGCCTGTTTCGCAGCATCGCGAGTCGTCACAAGAATCGCTCCGACACGGGCGGCATCCCCGTAACGCTCGACTAATGCCGGGTTACGAAGTACATCCTCCCAAGAGAAAATCTGTATGGTTTCGATCTTGCGGGCAGGAATCTTCTCCAGATCGGTGATGGACCCCACATGCCCGTCCACAGCTACCAACGGCAGCATTCCGGGACGTACTCCCTGCACGTTCCGCAATTTCAATCCGCTCACCTTATAGGTATTTTTACCATCTACCGATCGGAAACTACCCTTCAGATAACGCATCGGATTGTTGTATTTATCATAAACGGTCACCTCGAAATCATCCTCACGCGAAGCCGTTTTAGAAACGACCTCGATCACCCCGTTCCGGGCCGATACGCCGTATCTGGCGACCGTCGCTTCGTCCGGCTCGGTTACGATCCGAACGGTTTCTATCTCGTGAACGATACCGGGAGTAGTAAAAAGATAGATATTCGACACCTTGCCATTCCACAGTACCAATGGCCGGAATTCGAACGGCATCGAATGGCTTAACTCGATCCGCCGCACCCGGTAAGTATCGGGCACACCCGTCGGTTCAAAATCGCCCGTAATATAGTGATACAAATCGGAAGGCTTCTGTTTCTCTTCGATTGTCACACGTTCCGACTCCGGACGACTCGTATAGACGATCGCACCGTAACGACCCCGATCGCCGTAGCGTCTGCGTGCCTCGCCGGAGGTCATTTGGGTCGCCGTGGCGATACTCGAAGGGGACATCGCGCCCAACTGTCTGTAATCGATCTCCTCACCGTCAAGCAGATACAAGCCCTCGTCCGACAGATCAATCCAAAAAGGAATGAGGGCAGCCCCATCGCTCACCTCGACAGTCACCCACTCTTCCGCACCATCGACCGATTTATACCCGAGTCGTTCGAGTTTCCCCGCATCAGCAGTCAGCAACTTGGCAAACTCCTCTTTCATGTACGCATCGCGGCGGGCGACAAACTGTTCTGGCAACTCATCCCCTTCCCACACCAGGTAAAGCTCCAAATCCTCCGGATCCCACAGCGATGGATCGGCCGGTTTCCAAGACTGCGTATAAGGATAAATCTGAACCCCGATCGACAACACTCCGTTTGCTGCCCGTGTACCGTATCCCTCCACTGCCTCCGGCCCTTTGACCATCCATGCACCAATCATCTTCTGTTCCGGCAACCCCAAATAGGTATCCAGCGTTTCAGCCGACAATTCCTCGCCCCCGTCCATTATCAGAGGCGGATGTTTCGGATCGAAACGGAAATCTGCCGGATCGCCATAAACCGCATACACTACCGGCTCATCGGATACGGGCAGATGGGTCAGAGCAAGCGACTCTTTCAAATGAAATTCCAAGGCAATGTCCGTTTCCATCGGAATTCCGAAGCGGCTACCGACTGATTTTACTTTCCGATCCGTCTCCCCTCCGACAAGGTAACAAACGATCGGCTTCTCCGAAACGATCGTAAAGCGGCCCTCCGCGTCGGTCACAACCCGCCGGCCGCCGCTGCAAATAAACTCATAACCGGCCCAAGGCTTATCGTCCCGGCCAAATACGCGTCCGGTAAAGGTGTGCGCCCCCGATTCTGCCGTTTGCTTTTCAAGAGCGGTACGCTCGAGATTAGCCAGCAATTCGGCCATGGAGCCTTCGACCGGTGGCATTCCCCCTTCCGGTGTACCGACCATACGGTCGTCCGCACCAGCAGGAAGAGGCATTTCACCGTTTCCGGAATTTTTCGTAGTTTTGTCCTCCGGAAGAACATAGGAGGTCTGTGCGAAAGCGCCGAGCGCCAGGCACGCAAGCGGCAGGACATAGAGCGCCTTGGCCCTGGCCCACCTCGATGATCTTTTACGCAACATCATGGTAATTAGGTTTTTAAGGTTACTATGATTAAGGCTGTTGGCAATTGAGTACCACCTCCCGCCAACGGCCTTTTTTATCAACAGCATCTGATAATCTTTCGCATCGACCCCGCAGCGGAGCACCTGCTCGTCGGCCTCGTACTCGTGCACGGCACGCAGTTCCACACGCAACAGCCACATCGCGGGGTTGAACCACTGCAAACACCCCAGCAAATCGACCAGCAGCAGGTCCCACGAATGGCCCAACCGCTGATGCGCCTGTTCATGCACGAGGATCGTCCCTCCGCCGCAGGCATAATCCTCCTCGGACATCACCACGTATCTCATCCAACTGAACGGAGCTCGAATCCGGTCCGACAACACCAAAACGCTCCCGTTTCCAAGCGGTATGCGCTGGCCGCGGCGCGTCATTCGCACAACCCGCACGATGTTGCATACGGTCCATCCCAACGTCGCAAATACCCCTGCAAAATAGATGATTCCGAGCAAAACGCCCCAGTCGAACGGTTCGGGAGCAGGCTCCGGCTCCTCTGTTATCATCAGGTCCCGGGTATCGTCGGGGATTCGGTTTTCGAATACCATGTCCCGCCGGAAATAATTTTCCGGAATCACGTCGATCCCGGCGGCGGATACCCCGGGCAACTCCTTCTCGACGGTAATTACGCACAAAGGCAGCAAAAACGACAGCAGTAACACTCCGCACAACAACACCCTGTTCATCCGATGCAGCGTATCGCGGCTCAACAACAACTTGTAAAACAGGTAGAAGACCGCCAGGCATCCCGCAGCCTTCAGACTGTAAAGCAGAAAGGTCGGCATAGGATTATCGTTTTTCGGTTTGACTTTCGATTTGCCGGATCAGGTCGCGCAGATCGTCCACGGAGATTTTCTCCTCCCGTACGAGCGACGAAACCACCCCGAGGTAGGAATTGTCGAAATACTTGCTCACCACGCCCTTCAGCGTCTTGCGGCTGAACTCCTCCTCGCTGACGAGCGGATAATACTGGTAGGTGCCGCCATAGGCCTTGTGTCCGACGTACCCTTTCGCCTCGAGGCCACGCACCATCGTCGATAACGTATTGAAATGAGGTTTCGGTTCGGGCCAGAGCGCAACCAGTTCGCGCACGAATAACGGGCCCCGCGTCCAGAAACAACGCATCAGCTCCTCTTCTCTAGGTGTCAGCTTTTCCATAATCAATGTCGGTTAAAGTCGAACGAAACAGGACCTGCACAAACGGCAGCACAGCTCCGCATTGCCGGCTCTTGCACAAAAATCTTCTGAAACAAAGATAACTAAAAAAATTTCACATACAACTATTTTTTATAGTTTTCAAACTAAAAAATTTAGTTTTGCAGGAGAAACAGAGAGCAACCCGCTGTAAAACAACAAAAAAATAATAGACAAGATAAAAAATTCTTGTCTATTATCAGGATTAAGATATGGAAAAATCTTCCTATTCCTCGTCGCGGTGCAGCTTCTCTACGTAAATGGCATGCTGCATGGCGATACGCTTCGCAACCGAAGGTTTGGTGAAATACTGGCGACGACGGAGCTCCTTCAGGACACCCGTACGCTCGTATTTACGTTTGAATTTCTTGAGGGCCTTCTCGATGTTCTCGCCCTCTTTTACCGGCATGATAATCATAATTCGTTGCTTTTTTTATTGTTTTTTACTCTATTTTCTAATGGATCGTGTCTTGTATCGGGGCGGGACTCCATCCGGACGACGCCGACTCCCTATTCGGTATGTCTTTCGAGGCTTTTCGTACCGTAAACCGAAGATACGGGGCCAATCGCTCGGCCTCACGCGGGGTTAATATGTGCTCTTCAACCAACTCTTCGACGGTACTCCAACCTCCTTTCAATTGTCTTTTACTAAATAACTTCCTGAATACGGCGGGCGGCAAATAAGGATGCCCCTTGAGCGTACTCGGAGGTGCAAAGTTAATATCAATTTTTCGAATTTTGAAACTATCGCAATAAATTTGTTTCACGATCCGCTCGAAATTGGACTCCGTGACCTGTGGAACCTCGGCCAACTGATCCACGCTGTAAAATCCGCCGAGCCGCTCCCTGTATCGGATAATGGGCATGACGCTCTTCTCACCGATCCCGACTACCGAGCGTAAGGTCGCCGAATCGGCCCCGTTGAGCTCGATCAATCCGGAGCGAACGGGCTCCGGTTCCGGAAAAATTACATAGGGGAGCAAAAGATCGGCCACCGAATCGGCGATCATATAGCAAGCCCGAAAACCCGCTTCGTCCCGAAGACCGTCGTAAAGATCCCGATAACGGACAATGGCCTCGGCCTGACGGACGGAAAAACCGAGCGACGCGAGATAGGATGCGGACACCGTATCGATCCTGAATCGTTCGCGGGGCACGATCCTCCTCGGCTCCTGCGGGACATACTCCCGATATTCCCGACGCGGAGAAGGTGTCAGCGCATACTCGCGTCCGATCCGAATATAGGGTTCCAGAATAAAATAGACCGAATCGGTCATGCCGTAGCAGGTAGCCACATCCTCGGGGATCCGAAACACCTTGCCCGCTGCGCGGTACTTCAGCAGGCTGACCGCCATGCGGGACGAGAGTCCCAGCCGCCGCAGATCGGCATACTCCACCGTATTGGGATCGAACTCGAACAGCCTCACGGAGTCCGCCGCAACCGTCGCTTCCATCTCCGCCTCCACCCTGTCGGCGGATACCGCGCTCTTCCGCCGTTCGGCCAGGAGCAGCCCGGCAACGAACACTCCCGCCAGCAGGAGAAACACCACGAGCGCCCGGCGCTCACGCATCTGGAAAAATCCGGCCATCCTCTACCACGCAGCTTTGTCGGACAACAACAACGCCCGGTAACGGTCGGAAGGCGACTCGAGCCGCTCACCCAAACCATATTCCACCCAACGTTCGTCCACCTTCCGAACGACCTCGGGCAGCGAAGTCACCACATTGGGAAAACGCGAAGGGTTGCCCGCAATTCCGGGCCGCTTGCTCCGGGCATCCGCGCACAGCACACCGTCGCGGCACTCCACATCCCGCCGGGGATCGGTATTGGCTGCGGCGAGCCACAGCAGCTCGTCCGGGCGCATCGTCCGGGCATGTCCGTCGAAAAGAACGGCATAGCGAATCCCCCGGCACGGATTTCGGACAAGGAAAGCGGCCAGATCCGGCTTCTGTTCCACCGTATCATCGGCAAAGAGCAGCAAGGCTCCCCACTTCCCGGCAAGTCCGTCCGCGACCTCGACCAGACCGGGTGTCAGCTCGAACCGCTCCGGCACCCGAACGGCCTCCGCCGGAGCGGACGGATCGATCTCCGTCAGGTCGAACGCCAGTTTACCGCCGAACCCGGATGTCACAGTCGCATGGTCGAGTACGTCGTAAATTCCCTCGCTTACAATCAAATCGCGCGGAAACTCGGCCCGGCGCAACAAGGCGGCCAACCGGTCCGGATCATGCACGTCGCAATCCTCGCCCGTAATGACGAGGTATTTATTGAACATCATCTGCCCGGCCCCCCAGAGTCCCTGCGCTACTTTATGGGCTTGTCCCCGGTAGCGTCTGTCGATCGACACTACGGCCAAATTGTGCGCCGTACCGAAAACAGGCATCGTCAGCTCCTTCACTTCAGGCTGTACGGCCAGCCGGATCGGAGCCAGGAAAATTTTCTCGGTGGCCTTGGCGATATAGGCGTCCTCCTGCGGAGGAATGCCCACCAGCGTCGCAGGATAAACGGCATCGCGCCGCCGCGTGACGGCCGTCACATGGAAGCGGGGATATTCATCGGTCAGCGAGTAAAAACCCGTATGGTCGCCGAAAGGCCCTTCCACCGTCTTCGGCTCCGACGGATCGACATACCCTTCGATCACGAAATCGCAGTCGGCCGGCACATAAATATCGTTGGTGATACATTTCACCAGTTTCACCGGGCGCCGGCGCAGGAACCCCGCCAGCAGGTATTCGTCCATGTTGTCCGGCATCGGAGCCGTCGCAGCATACGTATAAGCCGGATCGCCGCCCAACGCTACCGACACGGGCATCCGCCGCCCGGCACGCCTGTAACCTTCGTAATGACGGGCTCCGGTCTTGTGCAGGTGCCAGTGCATGCCCGTCGTGCGGGCGTCGAACAGTTGCAGCCGGTACATGCCCACGTTGCGGATTCCCGTTTCGGGATCGAGGGTATGCACCAGCGGCAGCGTCACGAAGCGTCCGCCGTCGCACGGCCAGCACTTGAGCACCGGCAGCGCATCGAGCGACGCCTCCTCCCCCTGCAGCACGACCTGCTGACATTCGCCCCGCGACGACGAGGTACGCGGCAGCCAGCGCGACATCTCGGCCAGCAAAGGCAACATCCGCAGTTTATCCAGGAGCGAATTTTTCGGCGTGACGGCCTGCTGCAACAAATCATCGAGCCGTCGCGTCAGTTCGTCGAGCGACTCCACGTCGAGCGCCATCGCCATCCGACGATCGGAACCCATCATATTGGTCAGCACGGGAAACGGCGTCCCCGTCTGCTCGAACAACAGCGCCTTGCCGCCGTCCGGCTGCTTGGACATGCGGTCGGTAATCTCGGCGATCTCATACACCGGATCCACCGGCACGCTCACGCGCTGCAATTCGCCTTCCCGCTCCAGGCGGGCGATAAATTCACTCAGGTTGCGATACATAAATCCCTACATTGATTCTGCCCCGAAGTTTTCGAGGCATACAAAGTTAAAAAATAATCCGGCAAATCCGCCGGATTATCCCGATTATCGTTTCCGCCCGCAGAAGCGGCAAGCCGAAGCAACTACCGCAGGAACAGCAGCTCCCGGTACTTGGGCAGCGGCCACATCTGGTCGTCCACGATCTCCTCCAGACGATCCACGTGTTTGCGGATCTGGTCGAAATAGACCGCCACCGTATCGTGGTACGCGAGCGCCTTCTCCCGCTGATCCTCGATCTTGTTGGCCACCTTGCGGGCTTCGATCATATCGTGGGTCAACTGCTGGATCAGAGCCGTATGCTGCTGAATACGCTTGATCAGGTCGATATCCGCCGAAGCGTCCAGGCCCTGTCCGATCTGCAAAATCTTATAGACCTTATCCAGCAGGAGGGCTTCGTAACGCGAAGCGATCGGGACGATATGGTTCATCGTCAGATCGCCCAACACGCGGCCTTCGATCTGGATCTTCTTGATATAGGTCTCCCATTTCACTTCCGTACGGGCTTCGAGTTCCACCTTCGATAATACACCCATACGGGCGAACATCTCGATGGACGCCCGGTCGAGGTAGCGGTCGAACACGCGCGGGGCACAGGTCTCGCAGTCGAGTCCGCGCCGCGCCGCCTCCGCACGCCACTCCTCCGAGTAACCGTTGCCGTCGAAGCGGATCGCCTGCGAAGAGCGGATCATGCTTTTAAGTTCTTCGTAAATCGCCTTCTCCTTCCGGACTCCGGCCTCGATACGCGCATCCACACGCTCGCGGAACGCCGTAAGCTCGTCCGCAACAATGGTATTGAGTACGATCATCGCCTCGGCGCAATTGTCCGAAGATCCGACGGCACGCAACTCGAAGCGGTTGCCGGTAAAGGCGAACGCCGAAGTACGGTTGCGGTCGGTATTGTCCCGCAACAAAGTCGGAATGTGCGAAATACCGCTCATCTTGAAGACGTTCTTGGCGTTGAACCGGATCACCGAGTCGCTGCGGCTGGCCTCGAGTTTATCGAGTACGGCCGAAACCTGCGTACCGAGAAAGGTCGAAATAATGGCCGGAGGCGCCTCGTTGGCCCCCAGGCGGTGGGAGTTGGTGGCACTCATAATGGCCGCCTTCAGCAAACCGTTATGCTTGTGCACGGCTGCAATTACGTTCACCAGGAAGGTAATGAACTGCAAATTCTCCGATGCGGTTTTACCCGGACTGAGCAGATTGACGCCCGTATCGGTTCCCAGCGACCAGTTGTTGTGTTTGCCCGAACCGTTGATTCCCTTGAAAGGTTTTTCATGCAGCAACACCCGGAAATTATGACGGCGGGCGATCTTGTCCATGATGGTCATCAACAGCTGGTTGTGGTCGTTGGCCAGGTTGCACTCCTCGTACACGGGAGCCAGTTCGAACTGATTGGGAGCCACCTCGTTGTGACGAGTCTTGACCGGAATGCCCAATTTCAGGCATTCGTATTCGAGATCGGCCATGAAAGCGATGACCCGCGTGGGGATCGCGCCGAAATAGTGATCTTCCAACTGCTGGTTCTTGGCCGATTCATGCCCCATGAGCGTACGGCCCGTCAGCATCAGGTCGGGCCGTACGGCCCAAAGGCTTTCGTCCACCAGGAAATATTCCTGCTCCCAACCCAAATACTGAATCACCCGGTTCACCTCCTTGTCGAAGTAGCGGCACACCTCGGTCGCAGCCTTATTCACGGCCGAAATCGACCGCAGAAGAGGCACTTTATAATCGAGCGCCTCGCCCGTATAGGCGATGAAGACGGTCGGGATGCAGAGCGTACCGCCCACGATGAAGGCCGGCGAGGTGGGGTCCCACGCCGAATAACCCCGTGCCTCGAACGTGTTGCGGATACCGCCGTTCGGAAACGACGACGCATCGGGCTCCTGCTGGACAAGCACCTTGCCGGAAAATTCGTCGAGTACACCCCCGCAGCCGTCCGGCTCGGCAAAGGCGTCGTGCTTCTCGGCCGTACCGCCCGTGAGAGGCTGAAACCAATGCGTATAGTGGTCGGCGCCGTGGTCGAGCGCCCACTGGCGCATTCCGGCAGCCACGCCGTCGGCGACTTCGAGCGTCAGCGGCGTCCCCCGCTGCATCGTATCGAGCAGTTGGGCATAAACCGTCTTGTTGAGATACCGGCGCATGGCCTCGCGGCCGAATACCTTCGTACCGAAATACTCGGAAGGACTTCCCTCGGGAGCCTTCACTTCGACGGCTTTGTGATTGATGGCCGCCTCCACCATTTTGAATCGGAGCAATGACATGGGATCAATTCGAATTATGAACTCGGAATACCGTAAAACCCGTACATTTCCGCCCGGATGACGAACGGCATCCTTTCTGCGCACAAAGATAAATATTCGACACGACAAAAACGCACAAAAAACCACATCTCCCCAAAAAAATCGAATATTTTTCAAAAAAACCAATAAAAAAACAACTTTTCCCGAAAAAATAGCTTAAAAATTCATCACACCAGTCGATTTCAGACGTTATTTTGCGAAAAACAGCATTTTTCGCAAAATCATCCCATTCGTGATCCGGGCATTTCCGAAACCTCCGCCGGAAAGAGCCTTCGTTGGTACAAACCGGCTATTTTCCGCATTTCTTGCTTACAATCCGGCAATTATTTTATATCTTTACGGGCAGTTTAAAAGCAATTGAACATATTTCAATACTAATCTCTAATTTATTATGGCAACTACCAAACGTGAAAAGTTGTTTACCGAATTTCCGCCGGTTTCGACCGAGCAGTGGGAGGAGGTAATCAAGGCCGACCTCAAAGGTGCGGACTACGAGCGTAAATTGGTGTGGAAAACGCCGGAAGGTTTCAACGTCCGTCCCTACTACCGGGCTGAAAACCTCGCCGGACTGAAGTTCCTCGGCTCCGAAGCCGGGGTTTTCCCCTACGTGCGGGGCACCCGCGCCCACAACCGCTGGAAGATCCACCAGACGGTCATCGTCAATTGCCCCAAGGAGGCGAACGCCATCGCGCTCAAGATCCTCAATGCGGGCGTCGATTCGATCGAATTCCAGATCGTTCCGGAGACCTTCTCCGCAGAAGATCTGAATACGCTGCTCAAGGATATTCATATCCCTGCAGTCGAAATTACCTTCAGCGGCAGTAAAACCGCCCATGTGGCAGAGTTGGTGATCGCGAAGATCGAAAAGGAGCAACTGCCTGCGGAAGAGGTGCACATCAATTTCTGCATCGACCCGCTGGTCAAGAAACTGACCTCGAAAGGCAGCTTCTGTTCGGAGAACGGTGCCAAGTGTTTCGAAAAGATCGCCGACCTGGTTCGGAAAACCAAAGCCTACAAAGGTATCCGCGTAATCACGGTATCGGGCGAAATCTTCAGCAACGCCGGCTCGACGATCGTCGAGGCGCTCGCCTTCTCGCTCGCTGCCGGTCACGACTACCTGGTACGCCTGATGGATATGGGCTTCACGATCGAAGAGGCCGCCAAAAAGATCCGTTTCTCGCAGGCCATCACCTCGAACTACTTCATGGAAATCGCCAAATTGCGTGCAGGCCGTATGTTGTGGGCCAACATCGTGAAAGCCTATAATCCCGTGAAGAACTGTCCCTGCAAGATGTTCACGCACGCCGTGACCTCGACGTGGAACCAGACGGCATACGACCCCTACGTCAATATGCTGCGCGGCACGACCGAAGCGATGTCGGCATCGATCGCCGGCGTACACTCGCTCGAGGTGACTCCCTTCAACAAGGCATACGAAGATCCCAACGAATTTTCGATGCGCATCGCCCGCAACGTCGAACTGCTGCTCAAACACGAGTCGCACTTCGATCAGGTCGTCGATCCGGCCGGCGGTTCGTACTACATCGAAAACCTCACCGACTCGATCGCCAACGAGGCGTGGAAACTCTTCCGCGAAATCGAGGAGAAGGGCGGCTACACCGCAGCCTATGAAAGCGGCTTCATCGTAGAGCGCGTCAAGGCATCGGCCGCAGCCAAGGACAAGAACATCGCAACACGCCGCGAAATCCTGCTGGGCGCCAACCAATACCCCAACTTTACGGAGGTCGCCGGCAAGGAGCTGACCGAAGCCGCCGTAACCCGCCCCGTGAGCGAAGGCAACACGCTGGCTCCCTATCGTGGCTCCATGGCATTCGAAGCCATGCGTCTGCACGTGGACCGCAGCGGCAAGGCGCCCAAGGCGTTCATGCTGACCTGCGGCAGCCTGGCTATGGCCCGTGCCCGTGCCCAGTTCTCCTGCAACTTCTTCGCATGCGCCGGCATCAAAGTAATCGACAACACGTTCTTCAAGTCGATCGAAGAGGGCGTCAAGGCCGCTCTGGAATCGAAAGCCGAGATCGTCGTAGTCTGCGCATCGGACGACGACTACGCAGAGGCGGCTCCCAAAGTGAAAGAGCTGCTCGGCGACAAGGCGATCCTAGTGGTTGCGGGCGCTCCGGCATGTATGCCCGAACTGGAAGCCCAGGGCATCAAGAATTTCATCAACGTCAAGAGCAACGTACTCGAAACACTGAAGTTCTACCTCAAAGAAATGGGTATCTAAAAAGCAAAAGTCATGAGAGCAAAATTTTCAGATTTAACATATGACGGAGGCGAGCAGAAGAGCTGCTGCGCTTCGAAAGGCTGCGGCCAAACCGAACCGTGGCTGACTGCCGAGCAGATACCTGTCAAGGGCTCCTACTCGGCAAAGGATCTGGAGGAGATGGAGCACCTGAACTATGCGGCAGGTATCGCACCGTTCCTCCGCGGCCCCTATTCGACGATGTACGTGATGCGTCCCTGGACCATCCGCCAATACGCCGGTTTCTCGACGGCCGAAGAGTCCAACGCATTCTATCGCCGCAACCTGGCTGCCGGACAGAAGGGTCTGTCGGTGGCATTCGACCTGGCGACACACCGCGGCTACGACGCCGATCACCCGCGCGTAGTGGGCGACGTCGGTAAGGCCGGCGTGTCGATCTGCTCGGTGGAGGATATGAAGGTGCTCTTCAACGGCATTCCGCTGGATCGGATGTCGGTGTCGATGACCATGAACGGCGCCGTGCTGCCGATCCTGGCGTTCTACATCGTGACCGGTCTGGAGCAGGGATGCACCCTCGATCAACTGTCGGGTACGATCCAGAACGACATCCTCAAGGAGTTCATGGTGCGCAACACCTATATTTATCCGCCGAAATTCTCGATGAAGATCATCGCCGATATCTTCGAATACACTTCGAAGAACATGCCGAAGTTCAACTCGATTTCGATCTCCGGCTACCACATGCAGGAGGCAGGCGCCACGGCCGACATCGAGTTGGCCTACACGCTGGCCGACGGTCTGGAGTACTTGCGTGCGGGCGTTGCAGCCGGTATGTCGGTGGATGCTTTCGCACCCCGTCTGTCGTTCTTCTGGGCGATCGGCATGAATCACTTCATGGAGATCGCCAAAATGCGTGCGGCACGTATGCTCTGGGCGAAGATCGTCAAAAAATTCAACCCCAAGAACCCGAAATCGTTGGCGCTGCGTACGCATAGCCAGACCTCGGGCTGGTCACTCACCGAGCAGGATCCGTTCAACAACGTAGCCCGTACGGCTATCGAGGCGATGGGAGCCGCTCTGGGCCACACCCAGTCGCTGCACACCAACGCACTGGACGAGGCGATCGCCTTGCCGACGGACTTCTCGGCACGTATCGCCCGTAACACCCAGATCTACATCCAGGAGGAAACCAACATCTGCCGCGAAGTAGATCCCTGGGCGGGTTCCTACTACATCGAAACCCTCACCAACGAGATCGCCCACAAGGCCTGGGAGCGTATCGAGGAGGTCGAGAAGCTGGGCGGTATGGCCAAGGCCATCGAAACCGGTATTCCGAAGATGCGTATCGAGGAGGCGGCAGCCCGCAAGCAGGCCCGCATCGACTCGGGCATCGAGAAGATCATCGGCGTAAACGAATACCGTCTGGATCACGAAGCTCCGATCGATATTCTGGCTGTGGACAACACGGCCGTACGCGAGAGCCAGATCAAACGTCTGAAGGAGTTGCGTGCAAACCGCGACGAAGCAGCCGTGAAGAAGGCGCTCGAGGCCATCACCGAATGCGTCAAGACCGGCAAGGGCAACCTGCTGGAACTCGCTATCGAGGCCGCCAAGGTACGCGCTTCGCTGGGCGAGATTTCGGATGCCTGCGAGGTGGTCGTAGGACGTTACAAAGCAGTTATTCGTTCCATTTCAGGTGTATATAGTTCAGAAGTGAAATCAGATCCCGCATTCGAACACGCGAAGGAACTGGTTGCCAAATTCGCGAAGAAGGAGGGCCGCCAGCCGCGCATCATGATCGCCAAACTCGGTCAGGACGGACACGATCGTGGCGCCAAAGTCGTTGCGACCGGTTACGCCGACATCGGCTTCGATGTCGATATGGGTCCGTTGTTCCAGACTCCCGAGGAGGCAGCCAAACAAGCTGTCGAGAACGATGTTCACGTAGTGGGCGTATCGTCGCTGGCCGCCGGCCACCTGACGCTCGTTCCGCAGATCATCGCCGAACTCAAGAAACTGGGCCGCGAGGATATCATCGTCATCGTCGGCGGTGTGATCCCGGCACAGGATTACGATGAGCTGTATCGTGACGGTGCCGCCGCCATCTTCGGCCCCGGTACCCCGATTGCGACCGCAGCGATCAAGATCATGGAGATCCTGCTCGACGAGCAGAAATAATCCGGATCACTCCTCTGTTATTATCAAAGCCCCGCATCTTTTGATGCGGGGCTTTTTAATGGGGGGGGGAAGCGAACCGGCCGACCGAAAAAGAACTTTGCCATCGACCTTCATAATTCCATCGCCGGCCTCACATCCAGAGTCCGCGCAAATACAGCGGCGGATCTCAAACAACGACCGAATACATGCTGTCACAGTGCCATTTCCACAAACCCTACAAATTATGTTTGTAGGCCATATTTCCCGTTAGACAGACAGCGAATATCCTCCCCCCCCGGCTCTCGAAAACAGCCGATTTCATACCGCAAACACCTATCCGGCAAAAACCTCGACTGCCGAGGCCGTCGTTCTCCTCCCCCAGCCCCGAAGACTTCCGGAATATACGATAAAATCACGGACATTTCGAAGATGCGGAAAAAGAGAACGGCGGATTGGCCGGACTACCACTCCGAGCACCTCACAAAAGAGAAGTCAGGAAACCGGCTCTTATCGCTTTTAAGAAGAGAAGTCATCCCCCTATGCCATCGCAATAACGACAATAAAAAAGAGGAATGTATAAGCTACATCCCTCTTTTTCGGCCGGAACTATTCCGGAAAAAATCTACCGGTAACGGTTAAAAATACTTGCCGCGCAAGTCCTCCACATTCGACATCTGCTCCAGGAAATCGAACAGACGACGCTGAATCATCCCCTGCGACGACGCCTCGGCACGTACCTTTTCAGCTTCGATACTCTGCGGAGTTTCCGCCTCCTGAATATCCGTCACCACGAAAACATAAGCACCTACATTTCCCCTGACCGGCTCGGACAGCGTATTCGTCTGCTCCGTTGCGGTAATCGCTCCGATCACACGAGGCTCGACACCCATGTTACGGATAAAGAACGATCCGTAACGGACATCTTCGAAAGGAACGACTTCGGTACCAAGGTTTTGGGCGACCTCTTCGATAGTCGAACCCTTCATTTCGCTGACGATCTTTTCAAACTTCTTATCGGTTATAAGCGTCTGGCGAATATTGTTCGCTACTTTCTCGATCGGCGTATAATCCTCATTGTCGATCTCAGTTACCACTGCGACCACATAGTCATCACCCACAGGGAAAATCTCGGAAATCGCGCCCACCTTGGCATCGTATGCCCAGCGCACCAATTCACGCGAATCAGCCAGTCCCTGCAGCAGACGGTCACCCTGCGTGAGTTTCGCTTCACGAGGAGTGAGGTTTCCCTTATTCGCTGCCTCGTTGAACGCATCGACAGAACCCTTGCCCTCGACAGAGAAAAGACTTGCCTGACTATGCACATTGCGACGGGTCGCCGACGAAGCCTCAACAGGATAAGTGATCGTCGCAAGGCGCATGTGCTTCGAAGGTTTGTCCAGACGATAAACCTGTAAAATCTGAATAACGTCACCCACTTCGACACGGAGAATATCCCCCTGCTTAGCCGTCGAAAGAAGTCCCGAAAGCTCGTCCGGGAATGCAGAGAAAGGCATCACGCCCGCATCGCCTCCATTTCCGGCATCCTGCATATAGAGCGAATGGGTACGAGCCGCCTGTGCGAAATCCGCACCTTGCCGCAAAGCCGTCATCAGACTGTCGGCCAGGTCGCGTTGGTCGTAGGTGAGTACAATATGGCGGACGCCCACGGAATCCGGAGCGTTCAAAGTTTCAACGACACGGGTCATCGTCCAGGTATCGTTCTTCAGGACGGGACCATACTGCTTGCCGTTGGCCAGCGCTTCGGCCTCATCGTCCAGAAGCTGGGCAACCGACCGATAATTGTCTGTAATTTTACCGAAACGGTTATTCTTGGCAAATGCTTTCGGATCGTCCGACGCGGCAAATTCATCGCCGACTTCCCGAACGGTCTTCTCCAAAGTCGCCATATCCTCTGCACTCGGAGCCACTTCGAACACCACATAAGAGAGCGTGCGCGAAGGTTTCTGCTCATAACGGGCCTTATGGCTATTGTAATAAGCCTTGATTTCGGAATCGGAAACCGAGAACAGAGAATCAGGCATATCGTGATAACGCTTGCCGACCCAAGAACCGCTGAAAGTCTTATTCTGCGCATCGACGCCTTCTTCCGCTTCCAGCCGATTGACATATACACCGCCTTTGACCAAGCCGTTATACTTATTGATTTCGCGCTCCCGCATAGCCTGTCCGACCAAAGCCCCCCACATATATTGCATCTGGGGATTTCCGGTTGCCTGGGCGATAAAATCACTCACACCCTCCACACTGTACTGTCCTGTACGGGGGTCGGTGAAAGCCGCAGCCATCGTCCCGGAATAATACTCGCCGCTGATAAGTCCCTCACGCTCGGCATCGGTCACCGAGATTCCCATCTTCTCGAAACCGGGCAAGTACACGTGGTTGGCAATCAGAGTCTGCCAAGCCATTTCAGCCAACTGATCCATCTGCTCTTCATTACTTTCGGAGATGTTGCTCTGGTCTTTCAGGTTGTTGTATACCTCAATATATTCCGAATATCTGATCTTCGAACCGTCGATCACACCGACCTTGGGGTCGTTACCCGAAAGTCCCATATCCGTTTTAAGCGAGAGAATGAATGCCAGCAGTGCAAACGCGATGATAATCGACAAAACCACACCGAATCTGGTCCGTAACGTGTTTAAACTTGCCATATAAACTATTTTAATTTATTGTTTCAAAATGAGTGTTCAAAGATAATAAATATATTCTGAAAACCATGATAAACGACCAAATTCTTTCGTCATTTTCCGCATCCGGCATATCGAAAAAACGCACTTGCCCTTCACCGGTCGAAAATATCCCGTAAACTACAACCGTTTCACGCGCGCCAACTCCAACCGGGAACGGGTCCTGCGCAGAATCTTGATCTCAAGATGCTCGAAACGCACGGTTTCTCCGGCCGCCGGCAGCCCTTCATACCGGAAAATGATATACCCGGCCAGCGTTTCGTACTCGTCACTCTCGGGTATGGCAAGCCCGTATTTTTCATTGAGATATTCCACTTCCAATCGGCACGAAAGGACAAATTCCGAATCGCCGACCTGTTTCTCCGTAAGGTCGGGCACATCGTGCTCGTCTTCGATTTCGCCGAAAATCTGCTCCAGAACATCCTCCAAAGAGATAATACCGGCCGTACCGCCGAACTCGTCGATCACGACCGCAATATTGCTCTTATGACGGATGAGCCGCTGCATGAGTGCTTGCAACGGCATCGTCTCCGGGACGTATTGCACCTCCATCAGCACCTCATCGATCGACGTCGGATGCCGGAACAGCGACTTCGAATTGACATAGCCGACGATATTATCGACACTCTCTTTCCAGACGAAAATACGGGAATACTTACTCTCGACAAAACGCGCCGTAAGCGCTTTGATCGAGGTATCATCGATATCGACCGCCTCCATATCGATACGGGGAACCATGCAATCCCTCACGCGCAAATCGGCAAAATCCAGGGCATTCTGAAAGAGTTTGATCTCATTATCCGGTTCATGCTGCGCCTCCGGCTTCCCCGATTCGAACAAGCTGGCCAGATCGGTCCGGTCGAAAATGGGCTCCATCATCGCAACCTTCGGCTTACGCCCCATCAGCCACAAAATCCCCTGGGAAATCCAGGTCGTCAGCTTGGCGATCGGAAAAAGCAGCAGATAAAAGAAATAGATCGCAGGAGCAAACAGGCGGTAATAAAAATTCGGGCTGTTCCGGAAAACGGATTTCGGGAGAAATTCGGCGACGAAGATGATGATGATTGTCGAAACCGCCGTTTCCAGAACGACGGACCCGCCGCGAGCGATCTCCGTCCAACCCACTGCCGCCGCGAGCGAGCGCAACAACAGCGACATATAGAGCGAATAGATAACCAGGGCGATATTATTCCCGACCAGGATCGTCGTGATGTACTGCCCGGGGTGACGGGCAAAAATGTCGGCGATGAAATTGAACAGCCGACTCTGCTTCCGGTCGATCTCCAGTTTCAGGCGGTTCTTGCTCGTAAAAGCGATCTCCATCCCCGAAAAAAAAGCCGAAAGCAACAACATCAGCAGAATTATAAACACCGAAGTTATCATAAGGAACGATCGTTACTTTCTACGGGAGTCAGTTGAATTTTCCGGTCGTTCCCCCGTATCGGCCGGGCCGGTTTGACAGGCTGTTCGGAAACTGCCTCCTTCGCAGCGGAAACATTGTCCGCAACGGGTTTCACCGACGTAGAATCCGCGTCCCGTGTCGGCTCGATATTGACCCACATACGCCCTTTGATTCGGCGAAATTTCCAGTCTTTCAACTGATCGTCCGACTCGAATCCTTCGACGATGTAGGAATTTCCGCTCTCTTCCACGATCTTGGAATCGACGTTAGACCAGATCCGGCGCGTTTTCTCGTTCCAGAACAACTGCTGGGTGTAGAGCTCCTGTCCGTTGGATTTTTTCACTACGACATTTCCTTTGGCTTCCCATAATTTCCGATTCCCGTAATGAATCGCATAGTTAGCCGTTAGCGTAGCATCGACCGCTCCGATACTGTCCTTCTGATATGTCACGATATCCACGCCCTTGCGAAATTCCTGATAAGGCTCTTTTGCCAAAGAGTAACCTTCCACCAAAGGAGCCGTAAAAACATAGGATTTCCGGCCGTTCTCCGTATTGGTCATCGTCAAATGCTCGCTGTACTCGGTCATCAAAGCCTCATCGTTAGGCTCTTCGGCCACCGACTCCTTGTCGCACGAATATAGCAAGATAGCACTTCCCACGATGAGAAGTGCTACCTGTGCATATCGTTGAATGCTTCGGAGCATCGTTCGTACAAACTATGTCGCTACCGGGGGCGTACGGTCGTCACGATACCGCGGGCCGGACCGCAGGTAATCGTATAACGTGCACCCTCCATCAATTCGTTGAAGAAGCACTCCTCGGCAGTCGGGAATCCGCGACGGTAGTTTGCTGCCGCATCACGCGCCGTCTGAGCGAAATTGCCGGCATCGGCGTCGTTGGCAAGCAGGTTGGCTGCCTGCGTCATCGTATCGTAAGCGACCCAGAAAATAGCCTGACCCTCCAGTCCGGAGCAGGATGCAGCCGAAGCCGCATAAGCCTGCGCCAAGGCGAAATAAGCCATACCGTTATTGGGATTCAGCGCCTTGGCCTCATTAGCCGCAACTGCAGCCGCCGTAGGATTCTTGGCTGCCAGTTCGGTCATACTCAAACGCACCAGAAGCAACTCTTTCTGAACGGCGTCTTGTTCGGCAGCAATCGCCTCACGCAGGTAAGTAGTCGATTTGGCGAAGTCGCCCCGCTCTTGGAATCCTTGAGCCAGCATCATGGCCGTCTGGGCAGAAGGTTCCATCGCATAATATTTTTCGGCGATCTGAAGGAAAAATTCGGAACTGCACTGCGAACGGGACATCAGCGAAACCGTCTGCTTGAGCAACTCCATATCCTCCGGAGCCGCTTCGATACGCGGACGGAACATCTTCTCCAAATTCTCGCAATCGGCAGCACCGCTACCCGCAAAACAGGTATCGAACTGTGTTTTCGCCTCCTTTACTCCAGGAGCATCACTCTCGAAAATCGGAGCCAGACGAGCGTACTCATCCAAAACGGCATCCGGATAGACCTCGCCCATCTTATAATCATCGCACAAATTGCTGAAATACACCAATGCGACATCCGGCAGCGCAGCATAACCGCTCTGCAAACCGGCTTCGATCGCCTCCTTATACAACTTGCGCACGCCTTCCCGGTCGGAAGGATTGAAAGTCAGATATTCACGGGCTTTACGGTCAAGGACATAAGCCGTACCGTAATTGGGACTGGAAGGAAAATACTGTACACGCAGGTCGTAAATCATCATCAGCGAATCGAGCAGAGCTTTTTTCTCATTCAGGTCTTGTGCGCGTTGCACCTTGTTCGAATAAACCTGTGCCCCCCGAATAAAGGTCGCTTCGGAAGCCGAAGGAGCCTCCTGTGCAAGCGTACGGAAATAAACAGCGGCTGCGTCGTAATCGCGGGTATCGACAGCTTCCTTCAGCAGGTTGCTCGTCAGAATGTTTTGCTTACGCTGTTCGGGCGTATCTCCCCACGGAGCGTACCGAGGGTCACTGAAATCCTGGGCGATCGAAGCTGTCGCAGCGAACACCAATACTGCCGACAGCAAAATTTTCATGCGATTCATATTCTTCTTTATAATTTATTTTTTATGTGTGGTTTAATCGTATTTCGGACGAACGAACCAATAATCACCGAACAATGTCACGCCCAGCGAAAATTTGAAATAGGTCTGTTTAACCAGACTCACCTGTTCGTTGATCGCCTTGAAACTGCCGCGTCCGCCGACTTCGACTCCCAGATCGACCGACGACGCACCCAATATGCCGCCCAACACCGTCAGGGGAATACCGACGCCCAGCGTCACGGCGTATTCATTGACATCCACTCCGCCGAAAGTCTGGTTATAGGTACCATAACGAACTCCGGCCCGGTAGGACCAGCGTTTCAATGCGCTGCGTACATCCGCTTTATTGGGGGTGTATTCGACCCCGAGTTTAACCGTATTCGTGTTCCGGTAAGCCACATCGAAACCGGCTGCGGATTTCTCGACCAACCGAGAATTGCCGCTTCGCCAGTCCTGATAGACGTAATCCGCCCCCACAGCTATTTTAGGCGTGTTGTAATAAATACCTACGGCAACCTGCTGGGGCAGCTTGAGCCCCAGACGATTTCCCATATCCATAGCGACCGTATTGAAAATATCGCCGGTCTGCACCTTCGTCGTCACATTCGGATTCAAGTCGCCGCCGATATCGTAGGTCGCACCGATCGTCAGAATACGCCGACGGTTGCTGATCGGGGACCACTGTACGCCGAACTGTCCCTTAAAACGGGAAACGCTGTAGGTTTCGGTTCCCGTCGCGTCTGCGATAAGACCTCCTCCGGTTATATTCTCCAAAATAGCGGTTTTATAAATCCGCTGAATGTCGCCCCAATAGTACTGGGCAGCTATTCCGATCGAGAATCCGCGGAAGATCTCCCAGCCCAAGCCGAGCTTCACCTCCGTCACGTCGCCGTCGCCGTCCCACTGGTACTGCACGCGGCCGATATTACCCCAGATTTCATCGTCGTCCACCTCCTGTTTCATCCGGTAACCGACGCTGCTGTAAGGCGTCAGGCTGAAGCCCAACCCCAAATGCTTGGCAATCGGCAACTGAAACGCAATGTCGTGGAAATTGACCGTATAATAACTTGTATTGAGCGTCTGCCCGTAATATTTCTGGGAATTGTAAAAGCATTGCCCTTCAAGACCGAAATCGAAAAGGAACGACTTGGGGCGCACGGCACTGTAAGCCGCCGGATTGAGCAAATTGACAGCAGCCGCATTACGCATACCGACGCCGACACCGCCCATCGAACGTGTCTGAAGCGTTCCCGGGGTCCGCAGCTCACCCAGACCGTACATCGAATACGGCGAAAAAGCGTTGATACTGCTGGTTTGTCCCCATGCCATGCCCGGCATCACGACAGCCAGCGCGAGGCACAGTTTAACGACGGCTTTCTTCACTTGCATTATACTCTAAAATTCGGTTCAGCCCCAGAAAGACCAAATCACAATGTGCAAATATCGTATTTTTAATTCGTTTAACAAAGAATTTTGCATCCCCGCCGGTAAAAATTATCGACAACGCATCGATTTCCGGAAACAGCCGGGCGATATACCCCTCGATTTCGAAGGCGATGCCGTTCATCACGCCCTGCCGGATCGCCTCGACGGTCGAACGCCCCAAAAGCGTCTGGTCCTCACAGGATTCACACAGGGGAAGCGCCGCCGTATAATCGTGCAAGGCCCGGAAGCGCATCTGTACGCCGGGAGAAATATTACCGCCCCGGAAAACCCCGTCGGCAGAAACCTGATCGATGGTAATGGCCGTCCCGAAATCCACGATCAACAGATTGCGGCCCGGGTAGAGCGACGCAGCGCCGACGGCAGCCGCAAGACGGTCCTCCCCAAGAGTTTCGGGCGTAGTGTAACCGTTACGAATGGGAAGAGGAAGTTGCGGAGAGAGCCGCAGACAGCGCCCGATGCGGCGACGCACCAGCGCGACGGTGTCATCGACCGGACCGCGCGTAGTCGCAACAATAGCCTGCGTAATACCGGGATGAGCAGCAAGAATCCGATCTATCACCGCCTCGTCGAACTCTTCCGAACATCCGTCGGAAACGACGGTACCGCCGTCAAATACAGCGTACTTGACCCGCGTGTTACCCATGTCGATCGTCAGGTTCATCGTTGAATTTTTTGCTTCGTTCTTTCCGTCCGGCACGGCCGTTCTCCAAGTTCACTGCGGCACGAATCGTTCACAACCGTCCGGATTCAGTTTTTATAGCAGTTATATACTTTTCGGTTACCACGACCGTTCTCTTACCGATTTCGGCGGCACCCCACAACCCTGCGGAGCGTTATGCCGTCCTCCGGCCTTCTCCCGAGGGAGGAACTTCGGGAAAAAGACGAGGCATATCGGTCGCGTTCGGGCAAGTCCATACATCAAAACATTATGATTATACTCCCCAGCTCTTTCTACAAAGATTTAAGCACCTCGTATCCCGCTGCGACATCCTTAATCCCCCTAACGGTCATCGCCAGGCGATTATTGTGTTGCTTGAGAACAAATCGGTCGGGGCGCTGCGTCACTTTGCGCAAAAGCTCCATGAACGTATCGCTCTTGTAGTAAGGAGAATCGTCGTCGCCTACGAAATGGACGATCATCAAGCCGTTTTTGACCTTCACGCGCTCCATACCCAGCCGCACGGCCTCCCACCGCAGGCGAACCACATTGAGCAGCTCGGCAGCGGGCCGGGGCAACGGACCGAAGCGGTCGATCAGCTTGGCCTCGAAACTCTTGAGCATCTCCTCGTTGCGAGCCGTATCCAGCTCCCGGTACAAGCGCAGCTTCTCGGCGGGCTGCTGCACGTAGGAGTCGGGCAGCTCGGCCTCGACGTCGATTTCGATCACGCTGTCCGAAATATAGCTCATCTTATCGACCACGCCCTGCTCGGCATCGCTCATGCCGGGCATCTCGAGTCCCTCCGAGCGGAGTTCGGCGATCGCCTCCTGCATGATCTTCTGGTAGGTTTCGAAACCGATGTCAGCGATAAAGCCGCTCTGCTCGGCGCCCAACAGATTGCCGGCGCCCCGAATGTCGAGATCCTGCATGGCGATATTGAATCCCGACCCCAGATCCGAGAACTCCTCAATGGCCCGCAGGCGCCGCCGGGCATCCGGAGTAAGCAGCTCGTCGCCGGGCGAAAGCAGGTAGCAATACCCCCGCTGGCTGCCGCGTCCCACACGTCCGCGCAACTGATGAAGATCGCTCAAGCCGAAATTCTGGGCATTATTGACGATGATCGTATTGGCGTTGGGAATGTCGATGCCGTTTTCGACGATCGTGGTCGAAATCAACACGTCGAACTCCCCGTAGATAAAATCCATAATCAGCTTTTCGAGCTGTTCGGCCGGCATCTTGCCGTGACCGATCCCCACTCGTGCCCGGGGGCAGAGCCGAGTTACCATACCCTGAAGCGTCATCAGATCCTCCACCCGGTTGTGGACGAAATAGACCTGTCCGCCCCGATCCAGCTCGGCATTGACTGCGTCGCGGATAATCTCCTCCGAAAAGAGATGCGATTCGGTAATGATCGGCTGTCGGTTGGGCGGCGGCGTCGAGATGACGGAGAGGTCGCGCGACCCCATGAGCGAGAATTGCAGCGTGCGGGGAATCGGCGTTGCGGTGAGGGTCAGCGTATCGACATTGACGCTCATCTGCGTCAGCTTCTCCTTGGCCGCCACACCGAACTTCTGCTCCTCGTCGATGATAAGCAATCCCAGGTCGTGGAATTTCACCTGCTTGCCCAGGATCTTGTGCGTACCGATCAGGATGTCGATGCGCCCCTCGGCCAGCTCGGAGAGAATACGGGACGTCTCTTTCGAAGACTTGGTCCGATTGAGGTATTCGACCTTCACGGGAAAATCCCGGAGCCGATGCACGAAGGAGCGGTAATGTTGCAGGGCCAGAATCGTCGTAGGCACCAGCACGGCCACCTGCTTGCCGTCGGTCGCAGCCTTGAACGCCGCTCGGATCGCCACTTCGGTCTTGCCGAAGCCCACGTCGCCGCAAATCAAACGGTCCATCGGCTGATCGGACTCCATGTCCCGCTTGACGGCCTGCGTCGCGGTCTGCTGGTCGGGCGTATCCTCCCACATGAACGAGGCTTCCAGCTCCTGCTGCAAATAAGTATCCGGCGAAAAGGCAAATCCCTTGCTGGCCTTGCGCTTGGCATAGAGGGCGATCAGTTCGCGCGAGATGTCCTTGACGGCCTTCTTGGTCGCGGTCTTGAGCTTCTGCCAGGCTCCGCTGCCCAATTTGTAGATTTTGGGCGCTTCGCCTTCGCCGCTCTTGTAGCGCGAAATACGGTGCAAGGCGTGCACATGCACGAACAAAACATCGTTATCTTTATAAATCAACTTGATGGCCTCGTGTACCTTGCCGTTCTCGTTGATCTTGACCAGACCGCCGAAACGCCCCACGCCGTGATCGATATGTACCACATAATCGCCCATGCGGAGCTGATTCAACTCTGCGACGGTCATCTGCTCGTCGCGCTTGATCTCGCCGTTGATCCGATAGCGCTGGTAGCGGTCGAAAATCTGATGGTCGGTATAGAAACAAAGTTTCAGGTCGTGATCGATGAAACCCTCATGCAGCGTGATCGGCAGGGGGTTGATCTGCGCCTCCTTACGCCCCGACTGGTAGAAAATGTTCTCCAGCCGTTCGAGCTGCGCCCGGTTTTCCGACAGGATATAGGTTTTATAACCGCGCTGTCCGTTGGAAATGATGTCGTCGGCCAGCAATTCGAAATTCTTGTTGAACTTGGGCTGGGGAGCCGTGCGGAACGCGACCGTCGCATCGGCCGGCCGCTCCTTCAGGCTGTCGCGCAATTCGAACAAACGCATCCCGGCCATGTCCTGCAACAACACCTTCCGGCTCACCAGATGGGTGTCGATCTCCGCAGGTTCCTCCATCTCCCCCAGAACCTTGCGACGCAGATCGTTCACGCGCCGCAGTACGTAGTCGGGATCGAAAAACCAGTAAATCACCTCTCCTGCAAATGCAGGCAGCGAAATCCGATCCCCGGCAAAACCGTTCAGGTTCGGAACGATCTCCACCTCGTTCAGCCGGTCGGCGGAAAGCTGACTGGAAATCTCGAATCGGCGGATCGAATCCACCTCTTCCCCGAAAAAGTCCAACCGGTAAGGTTTGCTCTCGGAAAAGGAAAACACGTCGAAGATACCGCCACGCAGCGAATACTGTCCGGGTTCGTAAACGAAATCCACCTTCGTGAATCCCGAATCGGCCAGCAACTCCTCCAGCTCTCCGATCGCCAGCCGGTCGCCGACCTTCACCCGCACGGTTTCGCGCCGCATCGAGTCGGGGTCGGTCACCCGTTCGGCCAGAGCTTCCGGATAGGTGCAGATAATCCGGTATTCGCCCGCAGCCATTTCCCGCCGCAGGGCACTCAACGCCGCCGTCCGCTGCACGACCCCCTGCGCATCCTCCGTACCGTAAACGATCGAACGCTTGTAGGAGCCCGGAAAAAAGTAAACCTGTTTTTCGTCGAGCAGGGCATAAAAGTCGTTGAGCAGGTAGGCCGCCGCATCGCGGTCTTCCGCCACGAAGACGTGCGTACCGCCCGTTCGGGCGATCAGGGCAGCGGCATAAACCGAGAGAGCCCCGCCGACCATATCGCGCAGAAGAACGGTCCGCCCCGCCGAATCGTACGCACGACGCATCGCGCCGAGAGGCTCCGCTCCGGCGATCAACTGCAAGATATTCGGTTTATTTCCGGGACCCATATTCCGCCCAGCTAAAAGATGCCCTGCAGGAATCGATTCCGCAAGGCGCTCAAACGATTATTCAACTCCGTGTATTCGTATCGGCTGCAGATCGTACCTGCGACCGAACATGTATGTCTTTCCACCTTCCGCCTTTGTCCGGCTCCGGACTTCGTCCGCCTTCCGGCCAGTAAAAGGGGCCGAATCCCATCCGGCACATCGACCGAGCCCATGCCTCCGTCCCTGCGGCATCCGGTATCTCTAATCCTTATACAGGTCTTTGCCCTCCTTGTCGTAGTAGTGGACATCGACGATACCGACGCTCTGGTCCGCCACGATCTTCAACTGGATCTTATACTTCCACATCCAGCGGCGGCGCAACGACCACAGGCCGTGATTCAAGTAGGTCGAAACGTAAGGGCTGACGCGCAACTTGATATATTTGTGCCCCGCATCCTGGGCCAGATAGGAGATCTTGTTCTCGATCTTCTTGTCGAGCAGAACGGTCGGCTCGATACGCCCCGTGCCGTTGCACGTGGGACAGACGTCCGTAACATCCTGCACGGCGACCGGACGCACCCGCTGGCGGGTGATCTGCATCAGCCCGAACTTGGTCAGCGGCAGCACCGTATGCTTGGCCTTGTCGGTGGCCATCAGCTTGTTCATCTCCTCATAGAGCAACTGACGGTTCGCAGCCTTGTGCATATCGATAAAGTCGATGATGACGATACCGCCCAAATCGCGCAGACGCAGCTGCCGGGCGATTTCGCGTGCAGCGGCCAGATTGACATCGAAAGCCGTCTGCTCCTGATCGTCCTCCGCCTTGGTGCGATTGCCCGAATTGACGTCGATGACGTTCATCGCCTCCGTGTGCTCGATAATCAGGTAAGCGCCCCGGCGCAACGACACGTACTTGGCGAAAAGCGACTTGATCTGCTTCGAAATGTCGAAATTGTCGAAGATGGGGACGTTGCCCCTATAAAGTTTTACGAGTTTCTCGCTCTGCGGTTCGATCTGACGGATGTAGTTTTGAATCTCATGGTACATCGCTTCGTCGTCCACGACGATCTGCGAAAAGGCGCCTCCCAACGAATCCCGGATAATGGTGTTGGCCCGGTTCATCTCGCTCATCAACTGAGCCGGAGCGGGATTCTTGCGAATATTTTGCAGGGTCTTCTGCCATTTGTCCAACAGGGAGCGGATATCCTGTTCGATATCGCTGTCCTTGGCCTCGACAGCCGCCGTGCGGATGATAACGCCGAAATTCTTCGGCAAAACGGCGGCTGCAATGCCCTTGAGCCGCTTCTTCTCCTCCGCCGAGCGGATCTTCTGCGACAGGAACACCTTCGACGAAAAAGGCACCAGCACCACGTTGCGTCCGGCCAGCGAAATATCGGCCGTCAGGCGCGGTCCCTTGGTGGAAATCGCCTCTTTGGCCACCTGCACCATAACGGTCTGCCCCACCTGCAGGTAGGAGCCGATCTTGCCCGACTTTTCGATCGGCGGCTCCAGCTTCATCGCGTCCAGGCGGATTCCCCGCTTGCCGGGCTGGTAACTCGCCACCAGCTTCTGCAACGAAGAGAACTGGGAGCCCAAGTCGAGATAGTGGATAAAGGCATCCTTCTCATGGCCGATATTGACGAACGCGGCGTTCAGCCCCGGCATGATCTTGCGCACCTTGCCCAGATAAATATCCCCTACGGCGAATCCCGTCTGGCACTGCTCCTTGTTGAGCTCGACCAGCACCTTGTCCTCGCACAGGGCGATCGAAATCTCGGTCGGGTTTACATTGACTATTAATTCTCGGTTCATATATATTTTCGTCCCGCAGACCGCGGCGACGATTCTGACATTATGGGGTTTGCGGCTGTTCGACGTTCGGGAAGCACAGCCCGGCTTCCATTGTTTTCAACTCGCCTGGTCCGTAGAGGACGATATTGCGGCACATTCCCTTCGCAAAAAGCCTCTTTTGGCTTTTCGGGAGCGGATTCGATATACGGTGATACGTTCACAAACACATCGTCCTCTCCTTCCCGACGATCCGACATATCCCGCCCTGCGAACGGAGCGGGAATCGGAAAACAGGTAAAGCTAAAAGGGCCTCGCACCCTTTTAGCTTTATCTACCTTAATTAGCACTAAGGCGTGCTACCTACTTTTTCTTGTGACGATTCTTGCGAAGACGTTTTTTACGCTTGTGGGTCGCCATCTTGTGACGCTTATGTTTCTTTCCGTTCGGCATAACTGTAATTGTTTAAAGTTTCTATTATTTATTTAACTTTTGCCGCAAAACTCTTTGCAGGCTTGAAGGCCGGAATGTTGTGGGCCGGGATCGTAATGGTCGTATTCTTGGAAATGTTACGAGCCACCTTCTTCGCGCGTTTTTTCACGATGAAGCTACCGAAACCACGGAGATATACATTGTTGTTCTGCGCCAGGGAACCCTTGATGCTCTCCATAAAAGCCTCGACGATAGCCTGGACCTGTACTTTTTCAGCACCGGTACTTTTAGCGATTTCGCTAACGATATCTGCCTTTGTCATACTCTTTATATTTATAAGTTAAACTCTATTTCGGGACTGCAAATATAAGTTTTATTTGATTATATCACAACAAAGTAGAACATTTTTTTGCAATTCACCTCCCCCGCGTCGCGCCGCAGTTCGAAACCCCTTACTCAAATACCGGGCCATAAAACCGCGCTTCGATACCCGGCGGGCCGACCGGAGCCGGACCGCACCGAAGAATATCCGGAAAAAGGCAACGCATTATCAAACAACCCGATAGCCGGAACCGGACACCGCCGCCCGAAAGTTTCGTCCGTCGGGCACAATAAATTACCCGAAATTCGCATTGTATAATTGGTAAAATCACTATTTTTGTAGAAGATAGGATCCGGTTCGGCAATCCCGGCGAACAAACCCGCAACCTTTCACTATCTTTGACCTGTCTCTTATACACATCTCCGAGCCCACGAGACAGGCAGAAATCTC